>ENA-OPCV01001621-OPCV01001621.1-human-gut-metagenome-genome-assembly--contig:-NODE-1621-length-16069-cov-3.579368_pt1 | contig 16069 bp, 14 predicted proteins | sample MGYA00241257_ERZ501494 | MGnify/ENA primary metagenome ERZ501494 (study PRJEB25962, sample SAMEA2042618) | human gut metagenome | biome: human gut; feature: human-associated habitat; material: faeces...
TAAAACACCGCTATGCCTAAAAAAGACGGTAATATAAACAGGTATGCTGCTATATATTCTTTTCTTTTTCTTGTCAGTGTTTTTCGTTTCATAATATCATTCCTATGTAATACTCTTATCTTGTCCATTCCAAAGTTGATAATAATACCCCCTTTGCTTTAGTAAATCTCTATGATTTCCGGTTTCAACTATCTGACCGTCTTTGAACACAAAAATCTTGTCACAATCCTTAATGGTGCTAAGTCTATGAGCTATGATTATTGTTGTCATATTTTTCGAAAACTTATTAATTGTATTTTCGATAGTTTTTTCAGTAATATAATCCAGGTTACTCGTAGCCTCATCCATAATTAAAATTTTCGGATTTTTTAATAAAGCTCTTGCTATTGCTAAACGTTGTTTTTGACCGCCTGACAAATTTTTGCCGTTTTCCTCTATTCTGGTGTTATACTTTAACGGTAGACTGTTAATATATTCTTCAAGTTCACATATTTTACAAACTCTTAATATATCATTATCACTTGCATCAGAATTACCAAACAACAAATTTTCTTTTATTGTTCCGCTAAAAAGAAAAGCATTTTGCGATATGTAAGAAAAATTATTTCTTATCTGACTTATTGGAAAATCCCTTATATCAACGGAATCAAGTTTAATATTTCCTTTTTCCTGCTCATATAACCTTACCAATAATTTAGCCAAAGTAGTTTTTCCTGAACCGCTTTCGCCAACAAATGCTATTTTTTCTCCATGATTAATTTCTAAATTAATATCTTTTAATACAAGGTCTCGTGTTCCATATCGGAAATTCAGATTCGAGATTATAAGATTGTCAAACTTGATTTCACTATCATAAGCTGTGCACATATCATTGTTTTCGTATTCCGGAGATATATCAAGAATTTCCCCTAATCTATCGGCCGCTACAACTGCCGTTTGTATTTGCGGTTGAAGATTAATTAAATTTTTTATTGGTTCGATAAAATATCCTAATAACGCATTAAAAGTTATTAGCTCACCAATCGTCAGTTCTCCTTTAATAACATAAGTAGCGCCAATCCATAAGATGACAAGTTCTCCTACAACTGCAACAAACATAGTTACAGTCTGCTGGCTAAGAGATAATACGCCTCCGTTAAATACCCTTTTTAAAAATTTCCTATACAATTTGTCCGTTTTTTCTTTTTCGTTATCTTCCTGATTAAAAGCTTTAATAATTTCAATACCATTTACAGTTTCAATAAATTGAGAGGTAACCTTAGAATTCATTTCCATTATTTTTCTGTTGTTTTTTTTAATTGGTTTATTATATACAAAAACTATTATCCCATATAAAAAAAGCATAACTACAGATATCAAGAATAATAGCCTGTTGCTGTTAAATAAAACTACTGCACCTACGACTGCCATAATAGTATCCATCATAATTGTTAATGACGCTTCCGATACAATATCTCTTATACTTGAAGCGTCATTAAATCTAGATATGATTTCGCCGGTATCACGCATAGAATAAAACTTCATGGGTAAAATCAAAGCGTGGTTATAATATCCCAGCATAATAGGAATATCAATATTCTGCTCTAATTTTACAATTAAAAATCCTCTTAAAAAATTCAGTCCTATCTGCACAAAGAATAAACACAAAGTAATAACTGACACATAGTTCAGCATTTCTAAAGAAGAGCTTGGAACTATATTATCCATTAAAACCTGATAATAAAAAGAAGTAATAATTCCTATTGAGGTCAGTATCATAGACAGAATAAAAATCCTCAGCAATAACCATTTTTGAGAAATAAGCAGGCAAAAAAAACTTAGTAACGTGCTTTGTTTTTTATTACCCTTTTGAGATTTATTTGTTGGTGCAATTAGAATTAAAATATTAGTCCAGATTTTAAGGAAATCTTCTTTTTTATATTTTACAATTCCTTTTGCAGGGTCGGAAACTACTACAGTATCACTCTTAACTTTAGTTATAACTACATAATGCAATAAGGAATCGTCAATCACTACATGTGCAATAGCAGGTATAGGTAATTTAGAGGTTAACGATTCCTTATCAGTTTCAACAACCTTTTGCTGAAAACCAAAATGTTCAATTACCTTAACAAGTCCATATGCACTTGTGCATTGTCGGTCTGTTCCTGCAATATTCCGAATTTTTGCTATTGAAATCTTTAACCCATATTTTCTAAAAATTGCGGCCAAGCAAGCCAGGCCGCAATCTGTTTCATCATTTTGTAATATACATTTGAATCTAATCATAATATACCAGTTCATTCTGTTAAATAAATTTCCGTTGCCGCTGTGAGTTGACGTATAAACTTTTCCTTTGAAATATCCCCGTTTAAGTAATCGTTCACAATATCTCCGATAACCGAGGAGTTGTAATAAGTATTTTCAAATTCCAGATAATCATATAAAGTACAACTGCTTATACTGTTAATTATATCTAAATATTCATTAAAAAACTTAGTTTTTATTTCATCTGAATATTCTTCCTCAGATTTCTCATACTCTCCATCATCATTAATATCATATACACGTTTTGACGTATGGTCAATTACATATTCAAAAGCAGCTTTATTTACAGGCAGTGCCCTTACCACTATTGATGGTGATGAGCTGCTTTCACTCCATAATTTTTGAATATCATAACTTAAAACATATTGAATAAAAGCCAATGCTTTTTCTTTGTTATTTGAATTATTATTCAATGCAATACCACATTGAACAAATGCTGATACTGCATTCGCCTTTTTATTGTAGTTTGGAATAATAACCGGCGTGCTGTTATTATTATAAATATAAAAATAAGAATTTAGCGTACTCATCATAGAACCGTCGAAAGATAATTGTGAAGTACGAAACAAATAATTACCTGTTATATCCCATGTAGTTCCTTCTTTTCTTGAATTATCATTCCTAATCATTTTTCCAATATAATCTAAGCTCTCGGTAAATTCATCGCTTGAAAATTCTGTAGTTTTATTATAAAAATCCACATATTCATTAACATAGGAAAGGAAGAACTTATATGTTTCATCTTTATTTCCAAAAAGCGCATAACTATGGTCTTTGTCAGATAACCGTATCTCTAACTCTTTAAATGAAAAGTTAGTATTTTCCAGATTATATTTATCTAATATTTCCTGAGTTGTTATAAGTATATTGGGGCAATAAGCTATAGGTATAATATATCGCTTTCCATTGTAAATTCCGCAATCCATTATTGTTGAATTATAGTCATCAAAATCTATATCGGATTTGTATAATTTCGCAAGCTCATCTATATCCGCAAATGAACCGTTATCAATCAGCTTTTCAAAAGGTAATTTTTGATTCAATGAAATTATGTCGGGTCCTTTCCCCGCCATTATCTCCGTTGATATTTTTGTAAGCATAGTATCTTCCGAATCAAATTCCACAATTTCAATTTGATATGACTCATCAAGGTTTTTAAGACAATAATTATTATATTTTTGTATCAATTCTACACAAACCGAATCTTCATTATTTATGGTATAATATTTTAATTTTTTACCGTCACTGCTATTATTAGTATCAGTGCATGAAGCCGAAAATATTATTATCATTAATAATATAGTTAATAAAACAGAACATCTAAATATTTTACTCATCAAAGTATAACCGAGTCTTATTAGTTAAAGAACTGATAAAATCATCATAATCCATGGTTTTATTTAAATAATCGCTCAAAGTCGGAGCCAAGATATTTTCGTAATAGTAATAATTATTCAGCCTACATTTGTTGACTTTCTCAATATTATCTAAGTATGACTTTAAAAACGAAGCCATTACATCTTGATGTTCGTCATTACTTTCAATGTATTTTTCAGCCTTCTCAACATATTTTTTAAACGCAGTATTATTAACAGGTATATCGTTTGTTTCCAACACCATCTGCTGTTTGTAGTCCAAGGAAAATTTTATAAATTCGTAAGCCGATTGTTTTTTGTTTGAGTTGCTGTTAATCGCTAAAAAAGAACCTACATAACTATCAAACGAATTACTATCTCTTGAATAACTTAAAATTTTAGGAGTCATATTATATTTATAAAATTCATCTGCCTCCATAACCGAAACATAGGGGTTACCGCTAAAATATCCGCTTCCTAAAAACAAAAGATTACCGTCAGCCATTTCTTGAAATGCATCATAATTTTCGTTAACATCACAAGTAATATATGATTTCTCGATAGATGAAAAAGTATTCTCAAATTCAGGGGTTTCAAAATTAAATTTTTCTCCCTTATTATCGACCTCTTCCTCTATAAATTTTTCAAAGAATAAAGTATACGGTAAACTTGTACATATGCTCTTATTTTTATCATCATTGAGAAATACCGATAACCTTTGATCTAATGTATCAAAAGAAAATCCGTCTGACATATCAATCTTATAATTGAGACAATTCTCCTGTGTAGTAACAAAAGAATTAACTAAGTATGTCAGTGGCATAAAATACTGTTTATTATCATAAACACCGGATTTTACAACGGTTTGATTATACTCACCCATAATAAGTTTATCTTCGGATATGTCATTTTTCATAAGCTCATTCAAATCCGTAAACATATCATTATCAATGTATTTAATCATATTTTGATTGTTGGTATTATAATTGTAATAAATTAAATCGGGGCCTTTCCCTGCCATCATTTCTGTCTGCAATTTAGTAAATAAGACTTCTGTATTTTCAAATTCACTAATTTTAATTTCTATATCTTCTTGAAATTTATTGAAATTCTTTACCAAAGGAGATATTTCGTCATCCTTCAACAGATAAATACTCAGCTGATTATTATTAATTTGTGAATTATCGTTATTTTGTGAACATCCCGATAGTATGCACGAGAATAACAAGGTGCTTATCATAAGAAAAGCAAGAATACTTTTAGACAACTTTTTCATATACATCTCCTCTAAAAAATAAAAATCATATCTGAAATAAGTTATTATGTAATTATGTGTTTAATATAATAACCACCATATAGGCAATCACCATGAAGGTCCTATACAAGTAGTTTTTTTATAATGATATCGTTTAGTATAGTTTCCTGTAATATTATTGTGTGTTACTGAACACCCTTTTCTACGATTATGTAAAAATTTACCCGTGCAAGTATCATAATCTTTATAAAAAATACATCCTCCTTCAATGTCTTTTAATACTTTTTCAGGCATTTCAATAAATTTTTCTGTATTAATTTCTTTAAAATTGATTTTTTTCATGTTTTACCTCTTTCTTTGAATTGTTATTATAGTTAAATATATCAGATATGATTTTTACCCTCAGCAAATATAATATTCGAAATATTATTTACAAAATAATATTTTGAAACAATACTACTCGTTTTTGAATCCATTTGAATAAAATTTATATTATCATTTTTGTCAATACCTTTAATAATTATATAATTATAATCTATATTTTTTCCATTCGTTATCAATGCTATGGCTGGAAATTTTATATGCGACAGATCTGACACTTCTTCAATTTTATATGCGGATATATTGGGCACATGTTTTTTTAATAAATAAAGAATTTGTTTTGGATTAATTCCTGAATATGTTACATAAGCACTATTTGAAATTTCATCAAACACAACTAATTTGTTTTTTGTTTTCAGATAACTATAAACACTCCAGATTCCAGAATCTGTAACACAGTATTTTTGTATATCAAAAATAGAATTAATCAACTTTCCAAATATTTTATTATTACTATTTTTAATTCTTTCTGACAATGACATACTTAATTTTAATAATTCACACTTAATTAGGCATAACTTCGGGTTAGATGTAAATAAATTATTATATTTCAAGTAGGATGTTGCATAACATTCTCCACCGCATCTATAACGCATATTGCAATCAATGCATTTTTTCGAAGTTAATATATTGGACTTTAAAAAAATACTATTATTTATTTCTTTACTTTTTTGCATTATATTACCTAAATAAAAGTGCTCGTTATTGGCCATCACACTGCATGCATAAACATCACCTTCGTAGTTAATCATCAGCCTTTTCGTTCCTGCATCACATCTATTATAACTAACTATATTCTTAAGAACTGCGTTTCTAGTATAATTCCCAAGCATATCAGCTCCTTTAAGAATCTTTCTAAAATAATCAAAATTTCCTTTATTTACCTCATTAAGAATATTATTGCAAAGTTTCTCATATCGACTGACTAAATACGGGACATCAAAATTATCGAAATCGTATTTTGAACCGTCATAGCACCTGATGAATTTCATGCTTACACAATCAACATTTGGCAAATGATAAAGATAGTCATAAATCAAATCAACGTCTTGATTTAAAGGAGTAATAGTAACAGCAAGTCCTAATTTTTTGTTTTTAAACATTTTAAGGCCTTTTACTATGTCCGCATATGTACCTTTTCCGTTAGCATATACTCTATTGTTATCATTAGTAATCTGATCCCCGTCAATGCTTGTTCCCAGAATTATCGAAGGTTCATTATCTAAATACTCAACTATTTCCGGTGTAAGCAGAGTAAGGTTTGTACAGAACATTACTTCAATGTTTTTGCAAATCTCGTTACGCTTCTTTTTACAATATTCTACAATTTGTTTTATTAAATCAATTTGTAGTAAAGGTTCACCAGAACCTGATAAATCTACAACATATTTACTTGCGCAAGGAGCGTATTTATCAACTAAAAAATCTATCGCATCTTTAGCAACCTCAAAGGTAAGCTGTTGTTCTCCAAGATATTCTGATTCCCTAAAACAATATTTACAATTTAAGTTACATTTTCGAGACGGATGCAAACATAAAGTAAATTGCCCATAAGATGATTGTTCTTTTATCTCTTCAATATCATAAGTTTTTATCTTATTCAAGCGTTCTTCTATACTTGTATTTATAAAAACCTCGTATTCTTCGGGATCATTTTCTTTAGCTATATTTAAAACTTCTTCTTCGCTAAGCTCATAATCGCCAAGTTTTATATCAAAGTTATCCCTTATACCAAAATAGTAATTAACATCTTGGATATACATAACTTTTTGATTCAGATATTCAAAAACAGATACTTTTAACTTCATATTCTACTCACTTTTTAATCCTCATGTTGATAATTTGAATTTTTCTCATTAATAAAACCAATGCGCTCATTACAACTCCGCATATCATAGAACTTCCTATATTTCTATACCCCTTAAAAAAACACAATGATGATATTATGAATATAAGAATAGTAATAATGGAAGTTAACATTCTGTACATTTTTTTCTCTTGTCCAGTTAAGGGATTGTTTTCTGTATCAAGAGGGGATATCAATAATATCAGAACAACACAAAGCAATTCAAATATTATAAATATAAAAATAAATAAAGTGTTAATACTGCTAAGCCACTTAACTAAACACAATATTATTATGTTTGAAGCAAAAGAGAACAGATAACACCTTACTGGTGTTTTAGCGTGATAGCCGCCTGCAAACTTACGAATAACTATAAAAGACAAGTAAAACACTAAACTTTCAGTCAATAGATTGAAAACCAATCCTAAAACTATGACTGTCGCCATATGAAATGCAGAGGACAAAATTATGTATATGGCATATTCATATAACTCATAATTATCTGTATGCTTTTCATCTTCGCATAAGATGCGGGCGACTTTGCTTGAAATCAATTTGATCATTTGATGTTTTTAAACTTTTCAAAACCCTTAGGCGTTTTAGGCTGATAGATTATAAAACAACCGGAAGAATTTGCATTAGCTTTTAATGTAGCAAACAATCCTTTTTTGACTCCGTCTTTAATTTTAGTTGATAATAATTTTTCGTTTTTCATTGTAATCAACCTCCTTATTATAAATTTATCAAAAAAATGCTTGTAAATGTTGAATTTTACAAAAATGGTAATAAATTCGACAAAAAATGCACTTTTAATCTATTATAGCCCTTCATCTTACAACCATATAAAAACTTTTAAATATTACAATCATATAAGAATATTATCTTTTTTTAAAATTTATTAACAGTATTGTCGATGATTAATAGCATTTTATTGGTTGATATTAATGTATGTAGACTACAAAAATAGGAATTTGTATAGCACAACATATAAAAGAAATAAAAATGAAGAAAAATGCTTTAGCCAAAAAAACATGTTTTTCAAATTATCACATATCAAATATTGAAAACGGTTACTCTGTACTAGGTATTGAAACATTTGCTAAAATCTGCAATGCATTAAATACACACCTGACTATCTCTTATTAAGTAGTTTAAAAAAGTAATAACATTCCTAAAAATATTGTTGACAAACAAATTTTTGCAATGATAAATCATTGAGCCTGATATCAAAAATAATATATAGAGTTTTAACTGAACAGGAATAAAACAGATGACAAATTCTTTTTTTTGAGTTATAATCCTAATTAAGGAGGTATAGCTCTATGGATGTACTGATATGTGATGATGATTTGAAAATCGTTCAGCAAATCAAAAATTTTCTCCTTAAATTATCAAAACAGTCAACCTATAATTTTGATATTACCTGCTTTTCAAATGGGGATTCTATATTGGATAAACAAATTAAAACTGATTTTGCGTTTATTGATATAGAAATGCCCGGTGTTAATGGCCTTTCTGTTACAAAACATCTTCAAACACTAAATCCGAATATTATTGTCTTTATAGTTACATCTTTTCAAGGATATCTTGATGATGCAATGGATTTAAAGGTTTTTAGATTTTTATCTAAACCCATTGACGAAAATAGATTTTTTAGGAGCATGGAGATTGCTTTAAATCTGTATAAACAAAGCACAGAAAAAATTATCTTAGACTATTTTGATGAATGTCACAATATATTTACAATTGACATCTTGTATTTAACTATAGAAAATCGCAAAACTAAACTAGTTACAAAAACGCAAGAGTTCATTTCAAATAAAAAGTTTGATTATTGGAAAAAGCAGTTATCCAAATACGAGTATTTTGCCCAATCACACTATAGTTACATAGTTAATTTAAAGAATGTAACAGACTTTAATAAAAATGAAATTACATTATCATTTAATTCTAAAAAAGCAACAGTACCTATATCCCGTAGTTTCTATGCATCATTCAAAAAAGCCTTTTATGAATATATGGGAGGGACAACATGATTTCTAATATCTGTTACGCTATAGTCTTTCTGATTGAGTCACTCATATCTTTTTATTATTTTGATTTTAAATTTAAACGAAGAATATCAAAAAAATTTATTCCTATATCAATACTTTTATCCGGTTTAGTCCTATATATTATAAACCTTATCGAAATTCCGCTGATAAATGCTGTTTGTTTTTATGTTTGCAATTTTATTATCTTGAAAATTTGCTATAATTCAAGCATAAAATCCGGTATATTTGCTAATTTTGTCTTGTTGTTTTTAATGATTATCACAGAATTAATTGTTATTTTACCATTTTCTGTTGTATCTCGTTTTAGTCTTTTTGAAAGCCGGTCTGACGCATTTATCCTCATTATTCAGGCAATTATGAGTAAATTGCTTTATTTTATTTTTATATGGGGTGTTCTAAAATTTTCTGAAAAAGAGTCTAAAAGTACGGATTCTAAATTTTCAATATTACTTTGTTTTTTGCCCATTGCCTCAATAATCTTGATGTGTACAAATGTATATCTTTGTACATTCTACTCCGTAAACAACAACTTTAAAATTGCTATAATTATAGGTAACATTCTCATACTATTGTCAAACATAATAGTTTTTTACCTTCATGAAACAACGATAAAAATAAATAGGAAATACACCCAAATACTGTTAGATTATCAGCAAGAAAAAGATACAATAAACTACTATGAATTGTTGCGAGAACAAAATGAAAATTCAAAAATATTAATTCATGACATAACGAAACACTTAAAAACCATTCAGCAATTATCGAAAAAAGAAGATTCAAATATATCACAATATATATCCGAAATTGTTGAAGATTTTAGTGTTATGAATCCTGTAGATTATTGCAAAAACTCAGTTGTTAATTTAGTAACCCATAGATATTATGAAATATGCAAAAAAAATAAAATTAATTTTACAATAAGCATCAAAAACGCAAATCTTGATTTTATGAAAGAACATGATATAACAGCTTTGTTAGATAATTTATTAGAGAATGCAGTTGAATCTGCATTGTTGACTGACGATAAATTTATTGATTTTTCTATTTGCACAAGAAATTCAAATTTTGTAATTATTAAAATTTCAAATTCTTGCGGTAGAAAGCCTAAATATATAAATGATATTCTCGTGTCATCTAAAAACACTCCCGGTATACACGGGGTCGGTACGAGGAGCATTAAAAAGGTGGTTGCAAAGTATAATGGGAATTTAGAAATGAAATATGATAATAATACAAAAACCTTTACCTCCGTAATCGGAATAAATTCTAATTTACCAGCTAACAACCAGTCATAGCATTTTTATTTTAAATAGCAAGCTACTTTTACCGCCCTGTTCACGGTATCTCTGCTTGGTTTCGATTAGTCCAACTTTTTTTAAATCTTTAATAGCTCTTCTTACTGTGGCAGGCGACAGTTTTATGTCGCCTGCTATTGTATTTACGGAGGGCCAGCATTCGCCATTTTTGTTTGCTCGGTTGTGGAGGTAGGTATATACGGCTACGGCTCGGTGAGGCAAGTCCATTTGATACAGAAAAGTTAATCTACTCATTGCTGTTATCCCCCTGTGGTGGTCGCTCGGTTCTGATGACTACTTTTCTTTGCTTGTCTGCGGTCTGTTCTGCGTTGGGCGAGGTCTTAAGATTTTCGTTTTTCTTCTTTTTTTCACCGCTTGCTTCATCAAAATCCGAGTTGGTAACAGGCTGTTCAAAGTATTGAGGACAGTATGTCTGAATTATGTTATTGAACAACTCCGAACGGTTTGCGTAATGAACTTCACGATTGCCATTTTCCATGACCTCATACTTTCCCTCAAATTCTATTCCCCATTTGAAGAATAATTTCAATTTAACTTTCATCGGATAAAAGCCTGTTTTCATAACAACGAATGTGCCTTTCGGAAGTGACTTCAACTCATCGGGAGTCATCAATGGTCTTTCTATCATCTGCAAGGATTGGGACGGATCATTTTTGCTTCTGCTTACAGAGCCTGACATAACAGTTCTTGAACCGAGTGCTTTTGATAGGACTTCCGCACTTGTGCTGTTTGGAGCAAAGCCACCGAAAATAGTCAGCTGTGTGTTATCTATGATAACATCAGCACCCTCTTTGCCGTAATTCTTCTCCAACTGTGCAAAGGATTGAATGATTGGTACTATCTGCAACCGCCTTGAACGGGAGGCTGAAAACATCATTTCTGCTGAATCAATCTTTGGTAAAGTTCCAAACTCATCGCAGAAAAACACACAACGATTTTTCAGCACACCTCCATTTTCATCTGCAACTGAAAGTATTTCACGGTAGAGCTGTTGGATTATGAGTGACACCATAAAGAAGGTGTTGGGGTTTTCTTCGGGCATTACAATGAATATTGCACACTTTTGATTGCAGAATTTTTCAGCGTCAATCTCCGTATCAAAACACAAAAGTTGTTCAAGCTCGGAGTCAAGAAAAGCATTCAGCCTTGAAAGTGCCGTACTCATAACGCTTGACATACTCTGCTCGGCTGTGTTTAGTGCCGCCCCTGCAAACCATTTTGCCTTGTGGTCGTCAGGAAGATAGTCCATTAATAGCTGAAACTGATTTTTGCCTTTCTTGTTGGTCGGAGCAAGTAACTCCTGAATGATTTTGAATACCGAAACAATATGCCGTTCTTCGTGTTCGCAGAATTCCGAAACAAGCAGAATAGTTGCTGTTAAAAGTCCCTCTGCCGCATCATAAAAGTAAGCGTTTTGTCCGAACGAAGCCGAGTCCATACCGGAAAGAATAATTGTTTTTGAAATAATTTTTGCATACTTTTCTGCTCTTGCCTTGTAAACAAGCTGTTCGGGTTCAGCTTTGTATAAGTCCATATACTTATTCACAAGATGCAGAAGATTATTTCCGTGAGAGCGTGTGGGATTACGCAAATCTATAACAGAAATTTTGTAACCGTAATACTTTTCCGCAATCGTTCCATAATTCCGAACTACATCACCCTTTGTGTCGGTTGACAAAAATGACATACCAGTAGCGCAGGCATACTCAATGCACGGGTAAAGCCAATATGCGGTCTTGCCGACGCCTGCAGCACCAATCATCAGAGCGTGAATATCACCTGTATCAACCATTGCTGTTGTTCCTTTTCTGCTGTTCTTGCAACCGACAACTATTCCTTGCTCAGTTGGTCTGCTTTCAGGATTATTTCTCCACTCGTTAGGCTGAAAATCAATTTGCTTGTAAGTTCTCTTGATTTCCTTTTTGGTCGCCCAACGAGCAGTTCCGTGCTGACCTTGACCGACCGTCTTGTTCTTTATGCGGTTCAGGGAATAGTAATTGCCGACCGTAGAAATGATTATGAACAAAGCAAACATTGAGCCTGTCACGATTATCAAAGTTACAATACCTGATGGCATATTCGTTCATCTCCTTTTTCTGAAAAAGTTAAATCCTCGTTCCAGTCTTTGAGGTTGGGAACGAGGATTTCATTTTGAATATTCATCTTGTTTAGTTTGTTGGCTATCCGTTTGTTTGCTGTCTGTCCTGCCTCGTCATTGTCAAAGCAGAGAAACACATTTTTGATGTTTGGATTATCTTTAAGACATTGAAAAAGCACCCTATCCGAAACGGAGCAGGATGCCGCATAGCTATGTTCTTTCCAATTTTCCTTGTGCATTGAAATGTAGGAAAGCATATCAATCGGTGCTTCAAAGAGATAAATTTTATCGCTTGTGCCGTGCCAGTGAAAACTGAATTCGGGTTGACTTCCTGCAGCATTTCCTTTGTACGGATTGTTCGTCACAGTTCCTCGCTTGTGGGCGTGGCGAGGTTTACCGTTTGAATCGTAGCCGACAAAGACAGCGTTGTGAAAGTCTGACGATTCATAAATCATTTTCCGCCGCACGAACTCATACAAAACATCTTTATCAATACCACGAGTCAACAGCAGATAAGAAAAAACTCGGCTCATTCTGTCATTCCTCGGTGGCAGTTTAAAGGGTTTATGCTCTTTTTCTATGGGCGGTGATGTTATGATTTGACTGCCACCGTTATTCAAAAGCATTTGAACCGCTTCGGTATAGTCCTTGTTGTAAAATCTGCGGACGAAGTCAACCGCATCACCGCCCTTTTGTTTGTACTGATGATACCAGAGGTGCCCTCTGATTGTAACCTTTTGCGAGCCGTCAAGCCATTCATATTCCGAACCTGATTTCTTGACTTTCTCGCCTCGACTGACTAAAAAATTAGCAAGGTCTGTTCGCCTTGCCTGTTCTCTTTGTTCTTTTGTAAAATGAATGTAGGTTGATATTTTAATCACTTCCTTGAGTATAATATATTTTTCTTTTCTGCTGTAATATCTTATAGTGGGTAGTTTTTCTCTTATCACTGTGACAGGTGGCACCTGTCAGCATTTAGGCGCAGTTGTTCCTTGGCGGTGGGTTGCTTTTCGATAGACAAACACCTTTATATGTGGTATGATAATATCAAAATTACTGATTGATAAATCGGAAGTTGTAGCGGAGGAATAAATGAATATCAAAGTAAAATTCTTTGAAGACAAATTTGTGGAAGCAATTGGAGCTGGCATTTATGAGATATATGTTCAAATAAATAGCAAGGAAGAATTGCTTTATGTGGGAGAATCAGTATTTGTTTTAGTAAGATGTGCTACCCACTTGTATGAAATAATCAAAGGGAATGGATATCTTGGATTTACGAAAGAAATGATTGAAAACTATAACATTACGCTTGCTTTTAAACTGTTAATCTCAGAATCTGATAAAAAAATGAGAAAAGCTAAAGAAAAAGAAGTTATTAAAGATAAGCATCCGAGGATGCAATCTGGGATTAGTGATAGAGTGAAATCAATTGAAAATATGATTAGTGAGATGACAGACTTTTTAAATAAATAATACAGACTCCAATTTATCAAACTTACATTTTCAACCCCTGAGCCTGCTTTTTATCATTTATCTTCTGCTGTAACTTTTTATCTGTCCTTTGTGCTTTCTGCTTTTCTTCAAAGCGAAGCCTATTTTGAATCATATTACAGAGGTGACGCAGGAGATAGAGTGAGGAAACTGCAACGCTGTTGCGGTTAGTTTTAATTGAATATTGAGAATATAAAACACCTTTGCCTGAATCAAAGACTGATTCATCATAGGTGTTTTCTTCATATTCAAAAGGGTTTGGAACTGATTCTTCGTCTGTATTCTCGCTTTCTTCCGCTTCATCTCCAGTGAGATTTAGTTTCAACGCTTCCTTGATTACCGCATTCTTGATTGACTTAAATTCCTTGTTTTGGGCAAGCGGAAACCTGTCAGGCATTTCATCAGTATAGGTTTTGATTGTATTTTCTTTCTGCTCATACCATAAATCATACAGCTTTGCTATTCTCTCATCCTTTGAAAGTTCTTCAACAATGGAATCTACAAGAGCCTTTATATCAGGTTTCAGATAACCGTACACCTTCTTCCCCGTGGTGCGGGAAAGGCGGTCGCTAAGCTGAATCAGCAGTTCTTCAATCCGGGGATTCAGATACTCCCCTGCATTGATTTTCGCCACGATCTCCGAGACACGTTCCCGCCCCTGCTCCCGCAGGCGGTCACGGTATTCCGTCTGCTGTTGGTAGGTAAACATCAGCTCCTGAGAAAAGATTTCTTTGGCAAAGGCAGACCGCATTTTCTCCACGCCCTTGGTACTGAGGTGTCCTTCTCCCGGCACTGTGGAGTAGGCAATGAGATGGACATGGGGGTGGTGTCCCTCGTTATGATAAGCCGCATACCACCGCAGATGGTTCATTGGAATCTTGAGATTTTCGGAAAGGGTCGGCGTCTGTCCCCGGAGGAAATCCCGCCAACGGCTCCCGTGGTCGAAGCCCAGCCGGGCGGCATCTTCCCGTTTCAGAGACAGAATCGCCGTATACACATTGCCCCGGTAGGCATTCAGCTCTTTTGAGACTTCGCTCAGCTGCACCTCTACGCCATCGTCCGTAAACAGCCCATGGCTCCCAAACCGCTCCGCTCTGGGTCGGGTGGCGATGTAGTCGGCATAGGTTTTCGTATTGGCAACCGCATTCAGGTTTTCCTCCATCGCCATGGAGATAAATTCCGAGGCGTTCCCAACCGTCCGCTCCTGTCGAAAATCCCGGTATTCATGGCTCTGCTTTGTGTCCGGAAAGTCCCGGAGAATTTTTTCAATCAGCGCCTGCTGCTTTTGGGTTGCGGGGGCATGCCGGTGGGAATCATCTATTCTTTCCGCCCCTTCCCGGGTGGCAATATACCGGGCATATCCTCCCACGGATCTGCCGCCAGCTCCCGGCTTCAGGTACTTGAATTTTGTCACCAGCCTTGGCATTTATCTATCTCTTTTGAAAGTCAAAGGCATCCTCAAAGGAGTAAACGCCGTTGCTGCGCTTGACCTGAGCAACGCAGGTACCCCGGAGCTTTTCCAGCTGCTCCCGGCCAATGTTGCATGTAGCGGCCACCACATTCATGGTAATCGCCTGCTCCACCGCCAGCTTGAACAGAATGCGGCTGATCCGGTTGTCACTGTCATTCACAATACCCTTGACCGTGGACGTAATGATCTTGGGCAGATAATCGCTGCCATTCTCCGAGGAAATATAGCCAATGTAAAAATGGATTGCTTTCTCGATGAACTCACTCTGGCTGGAACAGTCATCCGCCTTATACCACTTGCGCACCTGCTCCAGCGAGGATTCCCGTATCCAAAGCGCAAATTTTCGTTTTCCCTCTGTATTCTCTGCCATGTCAGGCAAAACACCTCCTGTTTTGGGCGCAGCCCACAGTCTGACCCACAGGTTGACCCCACCCGCATCCAACCGACCCACACTTTCTGAATTCGAAAACCTGTGGTGGGGCGGGCATTGCC
>ENA-OPCV01001624-OPCV01001624.1-human-gut-metagenome-genome-assembly--contig:-NODE-1624-length-16054-cov-1.804800_pt1 | contig 16054 bp, 13 predicted proteins | sample MGYA00241257_ERZ501494 | MGnify/ENA primary metagenome ERZ501494 (study PRJEB25962, sample SAMEA2042618) | human gut metagenome | biome: human gut; feature: human-associated habitat; material: faeces...
TTGATACCTGCGATTGACTGTCTTGAACCCGGAGCACGGAATTCAAATCTGTTACCTGTAAATGCAAATGGGGAAGTTCTGTTTCTGTCTGTTGTGTCTTTTTCAATATCAGGAAGTGATTCAACACCTGTTTCGATTAGCTTACCTGCCTCATACTTAACACCCTTACCGCTCTTTAGCTGGTCAACAACTGCTGCAAGCTGGTCGCCAAGATACATTGAAATAATAGCAGGAGGTGCCTCGTTTGCACCAAGTCTGTGGTCATTACCTGCTGTTGCAACAGATACTCTAAGTAAATCTGCATAATCGTCAACAGCCTTGATAACTGCTGCAAGGAACAATAGGAACTGAACGTTTTCTTCAGGTTTTTTACCCGGCTTTAGAAGAAGTTCGCCGTCTGATGTACCGATTGACCAGTTATTGTGTTTACCTGAACCGTTGATACCTTCATATGGCTTTTCATGTAGTAGGCAGTATAGACCGTGATGGTCGGCAACTTTCTTCAGAACTTCCATAGTAAGCTGGTTGTGATCTGAAGAAATGTTTGTTGTTGAGAAAATAGGTGCGATTTCGTGCTGAGCAGGAGCAACTTCATTATGCTTTGTCTTAGCAAGTACGCCAAGTTTCCAAAGTTCTTCGTCAACTTCCTGCATGAAAGCTGCAACTCTTTCTTTAATTTGACCGAAATAGTGATCGTCCATTTCCTGACCCTTTGCAGGCTTTGCACCAAATAGAGTTCTGCCTGTTAAAAGTAAGTCCTTACGCTTATTTCTAAGCTTTTTGTCAACAAGGAAATATTCCTGTTCAGGACCGACATATGAAACAACTCTCTTAGGAAATTTACCGAATAGAGCCAAAACTCTTCTTGCGGCCTTGTCGATTGCAGCCTCACTGCGAAGTAGAGGAGTTTTCTTATCAAGAACTTCACCTGTATACGAAACGAATGATGTAGGAATGTACAATGAGTGATCCTTAATGAATGCAAATGATGTCGGGTCCCAAGCTGTATAACCTCTTGCCTCAAATGTTGCTCTAAGTCCGCCTGATGGGAAAGAAGACGCATCCGGCTCACCCATAACAAGCTCTTTGCCTGAGAATTCCATAATGACAGTTCTGTCATCTGTAGGCTGAATGAAAGAGTCATGCTTTTCGGCTGTAAGACCTGTCATTGGCTGGAACCAGTGAGTGTAGTGAGTACAACCGTTTTCAAGTGCCCAGTCCTTCATTGCATTTGCAACAACTTCCGCAACGGATATATCAAGTTTTGAACCGTCATTGATAGTCTTTAGCAATGATTTGTAAATATCCTTAGGCAATCTTGCCTTCATAGTAGGAAGATTAAAAACCTTCTCACCGAAAATTTCTGCTACATTTCCGTTTTCCATAATAATACCTCCTGAAATTATTGATGCACATATATAATAAAAGTACAATCAAAATGTTTTGCTGAGCTAACAATAAGTATCTTACGAAAAAAGGGCATTTTATATTTAAAAATATAAAACACCCTTGTCTTATCTTCGCTCAATCTATGGGGTTAGTTGTCTTAACTAACTGTTTTCTATGTTTTAATTATACCACTAAATAAAGTTTTGTCAATATGCAACTTGCAAAATTTAGAATAGAATAACTTTTTTTTATTTATGCAAAATGATGAGTGATGAGGGATACATATTAAAGGGGCGACCAATGATCGCCCCTACGAAGAAAGTATGTGCGGTGTCATAGCATATTTGTAGGGGCGGTCATCGACCACCCATATAGTGAGTGTGCGGTGTCTCGACGTCCCGCAAAACTGTGGATAAATGTTGCGATAAGCGTTATTGCAGGCACAATTAATGTGACTGTGAGCGACTGTATTAACAGCGTCATAAAAAAGATTATTTCTGTTCGGCATAAAACCGTCCCATCAAATTAAATATAAATAAAAAAAACAGAGTGTCTGACATTCAAAGCCTGTCAGGCACTCTATCAATTATTATTATACCACAAAAAATATTTCTGTCAGGATTATTCAACAGTAACCGACTTTGCAAGGTTTCTCGGCTTATCAATGTCGCAGCCCTTTAATGATGCAACATAGTAACCGAATAACTGCAACGGAATAACTGTAAGTGACGGAAGTAACATTTCGTGCGTTGCAGGGATTTTTACAGTATAGTCAGCAACGTCGTCCATATGTTCATGTTCTTCGGTTGTTACGCCCATAACAACCGCACCTCTTGCTTTAACTTCCTTAACATTTGAAACTGTTTTATCAAACAAATTCTTGCCTGTTGCAAGCGCTACAACAAGTGTACCGTCCTCAATAAGTGAGATTGTACCGTGCTTTAATTCACCTGCGGCATATGCTTCACTGTGAATATATGATATTTCCTTTAGCTTTAGTGAGCCTTCAAGAGATACTGCATAGTCAAGGTTTCTGCCGATAAAGAATATTGAATGGCAATTATAGAACTTTGAGGCAAGATACTGAACATCTTCTTTAGATTTAAGAATTTCAGCAACCTTATCCGGAAGTGACTCAATTTCTTTAATAAAGTCTGCATATTCTTCTTTAGAAATTTTACCTAATTTATCAGCCATATATGCGGCGATAAGGTATATAACAGTAAGTTGTGTACTGTAGGCCTTAGTTGTTGCAACGGCGATTTCAGGACCTGCCCATGTATAAATAACATCATCAGACGCTTTTGCAATGGCACTGCCGACAACGTTTACGATTGAAAGCACTCTTGCGCCGCGAGCTTTCGCCTCTTCAAGAGCGGCTTTTGTATCGGCTGTTTCGCCTGACTGGCTGATTACGATTACAAGGTCGTCTTTGCCAACGATAGGGTCGCAGTAACGGAACTCTGACGCAACCTGTACTTCAACAGGAATACGGCACATCTTTTCGATTACATACTTGCCGACAACGCCTACATGGTATGCACTGCCGCATGCAACGATATAAATTTTATTGATATTTTTAATATCTTCATAAATATCAAAATAATCTTTAACTTCAATTTGGTCTTTTAATAATTCATCAATGACTTCTTGACTTACAGCTTCTTTTCTTAAATAAAGGTTTGCTTTTTCTTTTTCAATTAAAGCATAAGCTAAAGCAACAGGGTTGCATAAAACATCATTACCGCGAATATTAAAGATCCAAGCAATATCATCTAAAGTTGTCACTAAATGATATTTCGCATCTTTCATTTTTTCTCTAATGATTTCTAATTTTTCTTTTCTAGAAACACCACAATATTTTGTATCATATAAATAAATTTCTTCATGGGAAAGTTCAGGACGCTCTTGCCAAATAAGATCTACAAGATCTTCATTGGCTTGAATGGTATTTGTGAAAAGACATTGATTATAAGGCATCACGCGTCCATCAAAACCAATGGTTGCTTCTGGATATTTTTCAATATATTCTTTAATAGTAGGAACACCCGGTGTACGCATTTTCATTAATTGGATACAACTACCGGCAAGTTCTTTTTCTGCTTGAATAAAATAACGACCGTCTGTCCATAAATAAGCTTCATCTTCTCTTACGATAAGAGTTCCAGCTGAACCGCTAAATCCAGACATATAATGACGAGCTTCAAAGTAACTTCCTACGTATTCACTTTGGTGAAAATCGCTGGTTGGAATGATATAAAGATCGATTCCTCTTTCTTTCATAAGTTGTCTCAATTTTGTAATTCTTTGATTTATCATAATGACCTCCTAAGTTCTTTCATTTTAACATTTACCTTCAAGAATGAAAAGGCTTAGAGATGAATAAAAAATTAGGAATGAATCTTGCTAAAAGTGGCATGACGCTAAGGTTTTGGCAGATTTATGCAAATGTGAAAATTTGTCTATTGACAAATATTGAAAAGTGGGAGTAGAATAACGTGCGAAATAAAGAATAAGCTATGTATTGCAAGCGCCACATCTCTAAGAAGTGACATGAACAACACAAAAATAGGGGAGGTGCTTTTGTTTTTACATATATTCTTTAAAGAGGATTTTTGATAAATTCTTATAAATTCGTCATAAATTTATCATAAAGAGTGCTTTTGAAAGCTATATCTGTTGAATTTTAAAAGAATGAGAGTACAATAATCCTCGACAAGAAGAAGGGGGAAAATAAGATGGATGATATTATTCAAAAGTTAATAGAATTCGATCGCCAATGCGTAGAAAAAGTAGAACTTGCGAAAAAGAAAAAAGCAGAAGCTCAATCAAGTATGATGTCGCAAAAATCTACAATTTATAGTGAGTATATTGATAGTCAACAAGATCAAGTTGAAAAGCATAAACAAGATCTATTGAATAAGAATAAAGAAGAAGCACAATTACAAGAAAATGAATTTCATAAATCAATGAAAAATATGGAAGATTTATTTACTCAAAATAAAGATAAATGGGTAGATGAAATCTTTACAAGATGTACTAAATAGAAGGTGTAAAGATGTCTTTATCTTCAAATGCCTTATGTGCAAAAGCTAAAGCAATGTATGGTGGGCGTTTAAATAAGAATGTTTATCTTGATTTAACAAGAAAACAAACAATTGGAGAAGTTGTTTCTTATTTAAAATCTCAAACAAGTTATGCAGATGCTTTAAAAGATATTAATATTAGACATGTTCATCGTGGTCAAATAGAAGATTGTTTAAATCAAGAATATTATCATCGTTGTGCGAAGTTGATGAAATATTCACCCAAATCTGATGAAGATTTTTATCTATTTGAAATTATTGGAGTAGAAATTAATTTAATTATGGATAAACTTGTTTCTTTACAAGCAAAGGAACAATATAGCTTTAATTTATCAATTCCTACTTATTTAGCGAAAAAGACAAGTTTTAATATTGATGGATTAGTAAACATTGAATCATTCAAAGATCTTTTACAATATCTTTCAAAAACAAGATATTATAAAGTTCTTAAAGAAATTGATTTCTCTGTCCCATTTGATGTTAAAGAAGTTCATATGTGCTTACAATCACTTTATTATGAAAACATTGTTGAAACAATTAAAAAACACTTCAAAGGAAGTGTTCAAAAAGATTTATTAAATATTCTCTATACTTCTATTGAATTAAAGAATATTTCAAAAATCTATCGTTATAAACAATATTTCCATGAATCAGAAGATTCAATCAGAAGTTCACTCTTTTTACAATATTCAAGATTGCCAAAAGATATGATGAATCGTTTAATTAGTGCAAGCGGTCCTAAAGAAGTATTATCTTTATTATCAATTTCTAAATATAACTTCTATATGGATGATAAAGAATTTGCCTATATCGAATATTATGCAGATAGTATTCAATATAATATCGCAAAAAGATACATGCGTTTTTCAAACAGTGCACCACTTGTTTATATGACTTATAGTATTTTACAAAGAATTGAAATAGATAACTTGAAGCATATTGTTGAAGGTATTCGTTATAATCAACCTGTTTCAAAAATTGAAAATACATTGATCTATGCATAGGAGGGGAAAAATGATTAAGAATACACATTTATATAACATTGTTTTCTCTAGAGATGATTATATGGAAGTTTTGATGAAACTTGAAAATCATCAAGATTCTATTTATCCAGTTAAAGCGAAGAAAGTGATTTCTAATTTAGAACATGCAACTTCTATGGAAGATAGAAATCCATATAACGAAGTATTAGACGAACTTTATAATGTGATGGATGTCTTACATATTGAAAGAGTAGATAGACCCGTTCAAAGTGCATTTTTAAATGTTCGTGAAATTTTAGATTATATTTCAGAAATTCATCAAAAGTTAGATGATATTAATGAAATTAAAAGAGGAATTAAAAAAGATTATTATGAAAATCAGGAAGCAATTGAATTGATTTCATGTTTAAATCGTGATCGTATTTCTATCGATGATATTCATGAATTAAAATATGTTGCTTTAAGATTTGGTAAATTACCATTATCACAAATTGAAAAAATCAAATATTTTGATAGTTATCCATTTGTTTATCAAGAATTATCACATACAGATCGATTCGCTTGGATTGTTTATGGTGGCGTTGAACATAGTATTGGTGAAATTGATAACATTTTCTCTTCAATGAACTTTGAAGAAGTAAAACTTCCAAAATTTGCCCATGGTAAAATGGAAGAAGCAGTTGCTGAATTAAAAGCAGAAGATAAAACAATGGAAGCGTATCTTCGAGAACTTGATCAACGTATTGAAAAAGTGAAAGAAGAAAATGAAGAACAATTACTTGGTGACTTTTGGAAAACATATCGTTTGAAAGAGTTATACAAGAAAGGTAAATATGTAGTTGATTTAAAAACTAAAGCTGCAGTTTATGCATTTAGTTCATTTAATAAAAATGAATTAGAAGATATTGTAAATGTTCCTGGAATTACTATTCATGAACTTCCTATTGATACATATCAAGATCAAGGAATTGAAGGTCCTGTTTATGTTGAAAACAACGCATTTTTCCAACCATTTGAATGCTTATTCACATTTAAACCTGGTGAAAAATTTGATCCAACAGTGATTGCTGGTGTGGTTATGATGCTTTCAGCACTTGTTTTACTTGGTGATTTAGGAGTAGGTGTTTTAGCTATTCTATTATCATTTATTATTAAAGGTAACATCAGTAAGTTACTACAACGTGTAGGAGCTGCTGTTACAATAGGAGGACTATTAAGTGGAACAGTCTTCTATAGTATGTCACTTTATAATTCAATCTTTGTTGTAGGTACAAACTATGCAATGCAAATTGGATTATTCTTTGTTATAAACATTGCGCTATTATTAGTTTGTAGCTTAGTGAAAAAAGTGACAAAAAGATCAATAAAGAGTAAAGGGGGACTGTCATGGCAATAGCGAAATTAAACTTGGTTAGCCTTGATTTTGATAAAGACAATTGTAATGATGTGTTACTTGAGCTTTATCAAAGAGATGATTTTCATCCCGAGCTAGCAAGCAAGTTTACGGATAGTGTTGCTGGTCTTTCAGCTTACAACAATGACAATCTTTATGAAGAATTGTTATCAAGAATTGAAGAAATGAAAACAAAATATCATTTTGAAGTTCATGAAGTTGAAACAGATTCGCAACTTAATGTATTTAGAGCTAAAGAATTTTTAGATGATTTATTTTTAGATATTGACCGTATTGATGCTGTTAAAAAAGAATTGACAAAGATGATTGAAGAAAATGATGAAGCCATCATTACTTTGAATCATGTTGAAGGTTCTAATATTGACTTTGATCAATTATTTGGAACACAATATTTAAAAATAAGATTCGGTAAACTTCCTCTCAATAATGAAGGAAAGTTAGAGTATTATGAAACATTACCATTTGTTTATAAAGCATTTCAAAGAGATGATAAATATGTATGGTGTATGTATATGACGACACCTACAGATGCTCCTGAAGTGGATAATGTTTTTACATCACTTTATTTTGAAAAAATTCATATTCCTGAATTCGTTCATGGTTCATGTGAATTAGCTGAAAAAGAAATTCAAAATGAATCTGATTCAGCTAAACAATACAGCCAAGATTTACAAAATAGAATTGATAAAACAATTTCAGAAAATATGGAAGAATTAACACGTATTTATAGTATTGCTAAAAAATTAAATTCAGTTTATGCAATGCAAAAATATATTGTTAAATTAGGTGATAAATTAAATGTTCATGGATTTGTCCCTAAGAGAGATTTAGATAACTTCAAAAACACTTTTGAAAGTATCGATGGTGTTAAACTTGAAGTTTTACCTGCTACATCAGATGTACGTCTAGAACCACCAACAAGACTTAAAAATTCATGGTTTGCAAGACCATTTAGAATGTTCGTCGAAATGTATGGTGTACCTCGTTACAATGATGTAGATCCAACATTATTAGTTGCTATTTCATATACTTTATTATTTGGTATTATGTTTGGTGACTTAGGACAAGGTATTATTCTTTCTTTAGTAGGCCTTGTTGCTGAAAAGAAATTTAATTTAAAATTAGGTGGCGTGGGAGTTCGTTTAGGTATTTCCAGTGCAATCTTCGGTGTATTCTTTGGTTCATTCTTTGGAAATGAAGAAATCTTATCTGAATATTTCAAAGGTTTCTCATTCTTTAATGCAATGTCACCAGAAAATACAATGACATTATTAATGGCTGCCATTGGGCTTGGTATTGTCTTAATTCTTATTTCAATGACATTCAGTATTGTTTTGAACTTTAAAAAGAAAAATATCGGTGAAGCGATTTTAAGTCAAAATGGTTTATGTGGGGTTACATTCTATGTTGCTGTTATTGGTGCAGCTCTTGGAATGCTTACAGGTATGCATTTTGTAAATATTTTCTATATTTTAATTTTAATTGTTTTACCACTTATCTTAATGTTCTTAAAAGAACCGTTAATTAGAAAATTAGAAGAACATGGTGAAATGTTCCCAAATGGTTTTGGAGCATTCTTTGTTGAAGGATTCTTCGAATTATTTGAAGTAGTCTTATCATTTATTACAAACACAATGTCATTCTTGCGTGTCGGGGGATTCGTTTTATCACATGCTGGTATGATGCTTGTTGTTTATACTCTTGCTGAAATGGTAGGAGGATTTGGTGAAATCATCGTCTTGATTTTAGGAAACGTTTTCGTAATGTGTCTTGAAGGATTGATCGTTGGTATTCAAGTATTACGTCTTGAATTCTATGAAATGTTTTCACGTTATTATGAAGGAAATGGAATTCCATTTAAAACTATTAAGGAAGATTAAATTCAAGGAGGAAATTTATTATGACAGTATTAGAAATTTTATTACCATTATTTGCAGTAGTTTTATTAACATTACCATTAATTAAAGTATTTACAGGAAAAGTATCAGCTCAAAGCGCTAAAAGAAGATTAGGTGTTCATATCAGTGGTTTCGCTGGTGCCGTTGTTTTATGTTTATTAGTTGCTATGTCAAATTCAAGTGTATTTGCAGCAGGTGAAGTTGCTACAATCACTGGAACAATTGCTCAAGGTTTAGGATTCTTAGCAGCATCTTTATCAACTGGATTCTCTGCTTTAGGTGCAGGTATTGCCGTTGCTGCAGCAGCTCCAGCAGCTATCGGAGCTTTCTCTGAAAATGAAAAGAACTTTGGTAAATCATTAATCTTCGTTGCCTTAGGTGAAGGGGTTGCAATCTATGGTTTATTAATCTCTATCTTAATTATCAACAAAATCTAATTTAGAGAGTGATTTTTTATGAAATTTTATTTAATAAGTGACAATGTCGATACTGAAATGGGTTTAAGACTTGTTGGTATTGAAGGAGAAGTTGTTCATAAAAGACGTGATTTTCTTGAAGTTTTGGAAACAAAAATGAAAGATAGATCCATAGGTGTGATTTTAATTACAACGAAATTAATTGAATTAGCTCCTGATGTTATTTCTGAAATAAAATTAAAACAACAAAAACCATTGCTTGTAGAAATTCCTGATAGACATGGAAATTCTAAAATTGGTGAAACGATTGATAGATATGTTTCAGAAGCAATTGGAGTTAAGTTATAGGAGAAAGTGCTATGCAAAAAAAAGATCAAGTCTTTCTTTATATCAAAGATGAAATTGAAAAAATTTCATCAGCTGAAGAAAAAGAAATTTTAGATGAAGCCAAAGCAATTGAACAAGAAGCTTATAACCAATTAAGAGGTGAAGCCGAAATTGATGCCAAACATCAATTAGATAAAGAATTAGCAGAAATTTCTTCTAAAGCAAGTATTGAAGCTTCAGCTCAATTAGAAGAAAGATTAAAAAAATTAGTTGAAAAAAGAGAAGAATATGTTCAAACAATTTTTACAGAAGTAAAAAATAAACTTGTTGAATTTGTAAATGGTAAAGACTATAAAGATTATTTATTAACACATGTAAAAGCTGTTAGTGATGAATATCAAATGACAGATTGTGTTTTACATGTAAGAAAAGATGATTTAAAATATGCAGATGATTTAAAGAAAGCATATGCTTTACCAATTGAAGTTGAAGAAGGTCAACAAATTCAATTAGGTGGATTCATTATTGAAAATAAAGCAACAAATGTTGTTGTAGATGAATCATTAGACTCAAATTTAGAAGCTCAAAAAGATTGGTTCTATAAGACTTCTGGATTGATGATTAAATAGGGGGATTAAAGATGAGTGAAAATGTAATTTATTCTATTAATGGTCCCGTTGTTAAAGTAAAAAATGCCAAAGACTTTTCAATGTTAGAAATGGTTTATGTTGGTCATGCAAAATTAATGGGGGAAGTTATTTCTATTTCTAAAGATTTAACAACTATCCAAGTATATGAAACAACAACTGGTTTAAAACCAGGAGAACCTGTTATTTCTACAGGATCACCAATTTGTGTTACATTAGGTCCTGGTATTTTAAGAAATATCTTTGATGGGATTGAACGTCCTTTACAAGCGATTGCTGAACAATCTGGTGCTTTTATTGAAGCCGGAAGCGATGTTGATTCACTTGATGTTGAAAAATTATGGGACGTTACAATGAAAGTAAAAGTAGGAGATGTTTTAAAAGGTGGAGATATCTATGCAACATGTCCTGAAACAGATTTAATTGAACACAGATGTATGCTTTCACCACTTTTAAGTGGTAAAGTTGTAGAAGTAAAAGAAAATGGTCAATATAAAATCAATGATGTCGTTATGAAAATTGAAGATGAACATGGTCAAATTCACGAATGTACATTATGTCAAAAATGGCCAATTAAACAAGCACGTCCAACTCTAGAACGTTTACCAATTTCTATTCCTTTAGTAACAGGACAACGTGTTATCGATACATTATTCCCAATCGCTAAAGGTGGAACTGCTGCTATTCCAGGTGGTTTCGGTACTGGTAAAACAATGACACAACACCAAATTGCTAAATGGTGTGATGCCGATATTATCATTTATGTTGGTTGTGGAGAACGTGGAAACGAAATGACTCAAGTTCTTGAAGAATTTAGTGAGTTAATTGACCCTAAGAGTGGTAAACCATTAACTGATAGAACTGTCTTAATTGCTAATACTTCAAACATGCCAGTTGCCGCACGTGAAGCAAGTATTTATACAGGAATTACTTTAGCTGAATATTATCGTGATATGGGATATCACTGTGCAATCATGGCCGATTCAACTTCACGTTGGGCAGAAGCGTTACGTGAAATCTCTGGTCGTCTAGAAGAAATGCCAGCTGAAGAAGGATTCCCAGCTTACTTACCATCACGTTTATCACAATTCTATGAACGTGCTGGATACATGAAAACTTTAAATGGACAAGAAGGTTCTGTTTCAATCATCGGTGCCGTATCACCACAAGGAGCAGACTTCTCAGAACCAGTTACACAAAATACAAAACGTTTCGTAAGATGTTTCTGGGCTTTAGATAAAGCCTTGGCTTATGCTCGTCATTATTTCGCAATTAACTGGACACAATCTTATAGTGATTATGTTTATGATCTTGAAAAATGGTATGACCAAAATGTTGGTTCTGATTTCGTCAGTGATCGTCAACAACTTTCATTCATTCTTGCTGAAGAATCAAGATTAAATGAAATTGTTAACTTAATGGGACCTGATGTATTACCAGAAGATCAAAAATTAGTGATGGAAATCGCAAAAGTGGTTCGTGTTGGTTATTTACAACAAAATGCCTTCCATAAGGATGATACATACGTACCACTTGCTAAACAATTAAAGATGATGGATGTTATCTTATATTTAAATAAAAAATGTCAAGAAGCTGTTGCTCAAGGTAAAGTTGTTCGTGCAATTAGTGAAACTGGTATTTTTGAACAATTAATTAAAATGAAATATGATATTCCAAATGATCATATTGAAAAATTAGATACTTATTATCAAGATATTGATAATGCATTAAAATCTGTAGCGTAGGAGGAAAAGAAAATGGCACTACAATATGTAGGATTAAATGAAATCAATGGATCATTAGTCGTTTTAGATCACGTAAAAGGTGCCTCTTACGACGAAATGGTTGAAATTCAATTAAAAAATGGTACAACACGTTCTGGACGTGTTGTCCAAATTGAAGGTGAAAAAATCGTTGTTCAAGTATTTGAAGGAACAAATGACTTATCACTAGAAAATACAAAAACTAAATTATTAGGTAGACCAATGGAATTACCTGTTTCTAAAGAAATTTTAGGACGTGTATTCAATGGTGCTGGTCGCCCAATTGATGGGTTAGGTGAAATCTATGCTGAAGAAATGATGGATATCAATGGTTTACCATTAAATCCAGTAAGCCGTGTTTATCCACGTAACTATATCAATACAGGTATTTCATCAATTGACTGTCTTGCTACATTAATTCGTGGACAAAAATTACCAATCTTCTCTGGTTCAGGTTTACCACATGACCGTTTAGCTGTACAAATCGTTAAACAAGCCAAAGTTGCTGACGAATCAGGAAAAGGTTTCGCGATTGTCTTTGCCGCAATGGGTGTTACAAATGACGTTGCAAACTACTTTACACGTAGCTTTAAAGAAGCGGGTGTTATGGAAAGAGTTGTTATGTTCTTAAACTTATCAAACGATCCAATCATCGAACGTACATTAACACCACGCTGTGCTTTAACTGCAGCTGAATATTTAGCTTATAAACAAAATATGCACGTATTAGTTATCTATACAGATATTACTTCCTATTGTGAAGCGTTACGTGAATTCTCTTCAAGTAAAGGAGAAATTCCTGGACGTAAAGGTTATCCAGGTTACTTATATTCTGACTTAGCTTCTTTATATGAAAGAGCTGGTATTATTAAAGGGGCAGAAGGTTCTGTAACACAAATCCCTATTTTAACAATGCCTAACAATGATATTACTCATCCAGTTCCTGACTTAACTGGATATATCACAGAAGGACAAATTACTCTATCACCTGAATTAAACTCAGCCGGTATTTATCCACCAGTTGATGTTTTACCATCACTTTCACGTTTAATGAAAGATGGTATCGGTGAAGGATATACACGTGGCGATCACCAAGACATTGCTAACCAATTATTTGCATGTTACGCTCACGTACAAGATGTTAAATCATTAACATCAGTTATCGGTGAAGATGAATTATCTCCATTAGATAAACAATATTTATCATTTGGTAAACTATTTGAACAACATTTCTTAAATCAAGGTTTCGATGTCAATAGATCAATTGAAGAAACATTAGATTTAGGATGGGATTTAGTTTCTGTTTTACCAAGAGAAGCACTTGATCGTCTAGATAACAAATTATTAGATGAACATTATGATCATGATCGTGCTGTAAAACGTTTCCATATTAAAGAAAAATCAATCATCAAAGAATTACAAGAAGCAGGTGATTAATTATGGCTTTAAAAGTTGTTCCAACAAAAGGAAATTTAATTTCTACAAAGAAACAATTACAATTAGCTGTTCTTGGATATGATCTATTAGATAAGAAAAGAAACGTTCTTATTAAAGAAATGATGTCTTTATTAGATGACGTTAAAATGGTCAGAGATGAAATTACGGAAGCTTATCAAAATGCTTATGATGCTTTACAAGAAGCAAATATCTCTTTAGGGTTGATTAGTGACTTAGTTACAGCAACACCTATTGATTATGGAATCAGTATTGCTTATCGAAGTGTTATGGGTGTGGAAATTCCTAAAATTACATATCATAAACAACCTATGGTGTGTAGTTATAACATGGACCGTTCTAATTCAAAAGTGGATTATGCTTATGAATGTTTCTATCGTGTTAAAGAATTAACAGTTGTCTTAGCGGAAGTAGAAAACTCAGTTTATCGATTAGCTAATACAATTAGAAAAACACAAAAACGTGCCAATGCCTTGAAGAATATTTCAATTCCACGTTTTGAAGAAACAATTAAATTTATTAGTGAATCTCTTGAAGAAAAAGAACGTGAAGAATTTTCAAGACAAAAAGTTATAAAAAATCAAAAGCATTAATTTTAATGCTTTTTTTGCAAATTATAAAAAAATTAACACTCTGATAAAAAAATATGATATTATTATGCTGTTGAATTATTAAATAATCAAAGAAGGTGTAATTATGAGTATTAATGTCAAAGATATCACAATAGGGGAAGGATTACCTAAAGTATGTGTTCCTATCGTAGAAAGCCATGATGAAGCGATTCTAAATAAATTAAAAGAATTTAATGAATTAGAAGTGGATATGATCGAATTAAGAATAGATTTTTATGAAAATATTCATCAAGAAGATGCATTAAGAAATTTATTTTTAAACATTGCTGCCTTACAAATACAAAAACCAGTTATTCTAACAATTCGTACAGCTGCAGAAGGTGGAGAAGTTGAAATTGATCCAAAAGATTATTTCAATGTTTATAAATTAGCAGTTGAAGCAAATGCATTTGATATTTACGATGTTGAATTAGCGTTAGGAACAAATATGGCAATTGAATTAAGAACACTTATTCATGATGCTGGTAAATATATGTTGATGTCAAGTCATAACTTTGATAGAACACCAGAAGTTGATTCATTGATGCAAAAATTTAGATCAATGGATTCTTTAGAAGCAGATATTATGAAGGTAGCAGTTATGCCAGAAGATTATCAAGATTTATTAAATCTACTTTCATTCACAGTTCAAGCTAAACATGAATATGCTCAAAAACCAATTGTGACAATGTCAATGTCATCTATTGGACTTACTTCACGTTTAGTAGGGGAACAATTCGGTAGTGCAATTACTTTTGCTTCTGTAGGAAAAGCAAGTGCTCCAGGACAAATTGATTATCAAGAATTGAATCAAATGTTAGATATTATTCATAAAAATATTCAAGAAGCCTAAGCTTCTTGATTTTTTATACATATAATAAAGTGGTGAGATTATGAAAATTGATGTAAAAACTTTAGAAAAACTTGTTTGGATCATTTATAAACGATTCTTTATAGAAAAAGGAAAGCTAAAAGATATCCAAATAAAAATAGATCAGTATATTCAAATAAGAATGGTTTTAGTCTATAAAGGAATTGAAACTAAAATACAGATAGATGCAAGACCTTATGTTAATGAAGATATTATTATTGATAGTCAAGGAAGCATACGTTATGGTTTTTTAAAGCTTAACTATGCTAAAATGTTACAAGAATGGGTTAAAGACATTCCTCAAGTATCTGTGAATAATACACAAATAAGAGTAAAAAACGAATATCTACAAGACATTCGTTTAAATAGTCAAGAAATAGAATTAGAGCTTTATTAAAGCTCTAATTCTACATGATATATTTTACCCCACATATAGATTTGATAAAAATAGGCAAGGAGTTGTGGTCCCATCATGAGTTGACCAAACCAAGGAACTTCAATACTTTCGCTGTTTTCAATAAAGTGTTTAAGTTTTTTAATATCAAAAAGTTGATAAAGAATGTTATTTTTATCGTTAAGTGTTTCTAAGAGAAGGTTTTTAATGTAAGTAAGGAAAAATGGAGAATGAGTTTTAGGGTAAGGATTTTTCTTACGATTATAGATTTCTTGAGGAAGGAAGTCTTTGAAAGCATCACGTAAAACAGCTTTTTCTTGTTGATCTTTAAACATATAGGTCCAAGGGACATTGTACATATATTCAACGATTTCTTTTGAAGCGAAGGGTACACGAAGCTCTACAGCGTTATACATAGATTGGCTATCACTCCGTGTTAAGAGTGTTTGCATAAACCATTCAATGTTTAAATAAATCATCTTTCTTTTATTGGTATCATAAAAGCTTTGATCGAGGTAGTCTATTTCATTAAGTGACTGATAATATTTACTTTGAACATATTCTTTAATGTTCAATTTTTTTATATTTTCATTAAGAAGTTCTAATCTTTGATCAACATCTCTAATCCATGGAAATGAATCTAGACTATAAAGTTCTTTTTTATAAAACCAAGGGTACCCTCCAAAAATTTCATCTGCACACTCACCAGATAAAACGACTTTATGATTTCTTTTAATTTCTTTACAAAATAATAGAAAACTAGAATCAATATCAGCCATTCCTGGAGCGTCTCTAGCCAT
>ENA-OPCV01001628-OPCV01001628.1-human-gut-metagenome-genome-assembly--contig:-NODE-1628-length-16027-cov-11.566304_pt1 | contig 16027 bp, 19 predicted proteins | sample MGYA00241257_ERZ501494 | MGnify/ENA primary metagenome ERZ501494 (study PRJEB25962, sample SAMEA2042618) | human gut metagenome | biome: human gut; feature: human-associated habitat; material: faeces...
TGCTTATGTGTATTTGGAATTTCTCATTTTGGCTTGTACTATTTATATTCTAGCACCAAAGATAAATGAAATTGAGCTGGAATGGCGAACCCCTTGAGTGGTAGGGGAATGCTGTTCTGGCTTTTTTATTTGATATGGGAAGTAGCGTTTTGCTGTCGAAGAATGTTGACTTTGCGTATGAATAGGGGTAATATATAAAATATAAATAATCGAATAGAGGGGGGGATTTTATGCCTTTTAGGAGGCTAGTCTAATTAAAATCCATGGAATGAAGATACAAAAAAGAAAAATATATAGTGCCTAATTTGTGAAATTAAGAAAGTATTTATGTACTAATGCAATTTAATATGTTTGCAAAATGATGAAGTAATATATTGCTAAATCCGATTAGAATCAGTGGAGTGTTTATAGTGAAAAAATACAATAGAATATTTACTATAGATATGCATTGTATGGTGCGTGGAGTGTGAAGATGGGGGAATCGAATGGAAATTGATGAACGGCATATAAAAATTATAGCTGAAATTTTAGGTATTATTAATTCGCTAATGACTATTTGGGGAGGAATAACAAATAATATTTTACTATTTTTATTAGGGGGCTTTTTTGCCATAATAATCATATTTTTTATAATAAAGATAAAATCATACCCTAAATATACAGAAGTAAAAGGTATAAGAATTGAGGAAGCGGATAATATACCGTTGTTTGTATCTAAAAAGAATAAAATGAATCCATTTAGAGTAAAACACATATGTGAAATAACTAAGAATGATGCGATACTAGAATACCTATACGAAGGTATATGTATAGATAAAAAGGGACTGGAATATTTTTCAACATCACTGTATGCACATGATAATAATGAATTAGAGAGAATGAATTGGTTTGGATATGATTTAAACAATGACCCTCAAAAGAAAAATAAAATAAGCCCTCAATTACAATCACCGGAAGGATCTACTAAGAAAGTACTTTTTAAATATAATAAACGGATACGATATAATGAATATTGTGGTTATTATACATATCAAGAAGTGAAAAATTGTTTTAAAAAACTAGGTTGGGATTATTATGTTTCTACTGTTTTATATAAGAGAATCCCCTTGCATGATTATAAGGTGATTTTAAAATTTCATGAAGTAAAACCTGATGAAATAGAGGTTTATTCTGTGATACATAAACAGTGTAGTTATCTATATAAATTAACAGAAACAAATATGGAAATTAAAGATGAAATGTATATTTTTACGGATGAAATAGAAAATGAAACTGCGTGGTCAATTCGTGTATATTTATTTAATAGAACTAATAATTAACATGTTGGTGTAAGTTGCTTGGTGAAAAATGTAAATATTTGGCAATGAATGGATATAAAAATCAGGCATAAATGTTTATTATTAAGTAATGTTATTAGATTATTCAATGGAGAGAGAAGTTAAGTTATCTTGTAAAGTTGATGTTTAGAAATGACAGTAGTATTTATACAAAGGGAAATAGCAATATTTTATAATAGCTATTCTTTTGATAATTGTCCTTTTATAACTATTAGTAGAAGGATAATTAATATATATAATTAAAAAATAAAAGGAGGTATGAGAATATGGCTGAATCACCTAATGAAATTAATGCGCTTTTTGAACAAATTATAAATATTATGGAAAAGTTAGCTGAAGAAGAAAAAAGAAAGCAAGAGGAGAAATAAGACTATATGGTAATATGGATGACTGAAATACTAAAAGAATATATTTACAATATGACATTTTGGCAAGGGGTCATCAGTAGTATTGTTATTGCTTTATTTATAAAGAGCGGTAAAGCTATAATTAATGTATTGAAAAATGCTATATATTGTAAGTATAACTGTAGTCTACAGGGGTATTGGTTAACTGCTTTTAAATCCTTTTCGCAGAATGCTACAGTTATTGAAATATATAAGATTTCTCAAAAAAACTCAGAGTTACAATTAAATATTCAACATTATAGTAGTAATAATGATAACTCAGTTTCCATTTTAAGAGGTAAGGGAGTTGTTAGGAGGTCTGAAGTGGCTTGTTATTATACTATAAACAATAAAAATTCTTCAATAGTTGGAGGGCTTCTTTTTCAAATAAAGAGGTGTGATTCGATATATGATTGCCTTAGTGGAAAATATGTACAACTAAATAATATGTCTGAAATACATAAAAATATGTATGGAGGGAAAAGAGAACTTGAAATGTATATTGATTTATATAGGCTTGAGAAACTAGATGTTGGAAAGAAAATTTGTTTAATTATGGGAAAAGAACTCTTTAAAAATTATTCAGAAGCATATAATTTTGCTGAAAAGGAAAATAAAAATGGAAGACTTTATTTGTAAAAAATGCGGGATGTGTTGTAAAAATAATGGTATAGTTATTATTTATCCAGAAGATGTAATAAAAATATCAGAATATCTAGAAATTCAAACTGTTTATTTTTTAAAAAAATATTGTAATCAATGTTTTCTAAAAAAAGCAAAGAGTCAATTAGAAATTTATTATATGCATGTAGGAGATAAATGTGCATTTTTAGATGAAAATAATTTATGTAAGATTAATTGTGTAAAACCTATACAGTGTCAATATGGACCAAGTCAATATTTTTTATCCATTAATAGTCAAGAGAATTGTGTTCAGTACAAAGAGAAGAATTTAATTGCTAAAGCCGAAATAGATGATTCTTTTTTTGTAAAAAAATTATTAAAGGGATATGATATTTTACGTGAAATATAGTAGAGGGGGAATAGAAAAGATTAGTTACGTCTGCGATATGTTTTAAAATTACAGCAGATGGTGTGTTAATTTATGTGATATCTAGTATTTTATCTATTATTAGTGTTAGTGGCGTTGTAAGGGTTAATAGAATTACACATTGGTCTATGTGTAAAAATAGAAGAAAAGATATGGTTATCAATTTCCAGACAATAAATATATGTATAAGATCAATTATTAGATATGGAAAGAATGGAGGAAATTTATTGAATTTGAGATAGCGGCTTTTCGTGGAGCACCCGTGTCTATTCGAGTAAAGGAAGAGAATCAGGAGCTGATGTTATTGGTACTTGAACATTCGATATCTGGTAGCAGTATGAAGGATCTGCAAAATGAATTAGATATGATCAAAGTGGTTATGTTGGTAGAAGCACAGTTTGGTGTGACATTTTCTGTTAGCGAACCATTTGAAAAGGAAAAGCTGGTAGCTATTCATTTTTTGGTAGACAGTATTCAAGGAATGCCGGAGAGCTGCACAAGGGAATCCTTTAGGATGACAGCTGGATTTCAGAATCAGGCAGCTCCAGAAGATGGATTCAGAAAGACAGGGATAATGATATTCAATATCGTGTCTTTGTAGATTTGACAATCAAGAACGTGACGGTAGAGTAGAAAGTGTACCGCTGACCGATATATGATATGTTAAAAATAAGTCCTTTGTCATGAGATTAGGAGCTTTTTCTAGCATTAGAAAATATTTGCACAGACACGAATGTATGTTTCATAATATGTATGGGCTATCATTAGGTAAAGGTAGAATAAACGGATATTGTAATCTGCTGAGATGGAAAATAGTGGACTTTTTATATGAGGGCGGAGAAATTTATATTGATACATTGTGAGATTTATTTATTATTTTTAGGAGAATCTATTTTGAACCTATGAAATGAAAGAAGAATGAAAAATTAAATATTAAAGACATGCTATCTTGTTATTGGAAATGAATTCATTGCTTATTGTATAAATGTACAAATATAAAAATATTAAAAAGGAGGCTGAATAAGTGGAAAGAGGTAATTTTTTTGAACGTATGGAACGAGAATTAAATCTTCAACATGAATATGAGAAAATAGATAGTATTATACTTAATGAGAAAATAAAAGGGAATACCATAGATGATATAATTACATATTTTTTTGGAAGATGGAAAGATAAAAAGAATTTTATTTCTTTTTATGAATTGCGAAGTTGTATGGGATTTTTGTATAATCAGGATCCATTTGATATTGAAAAGTATCCAACAGCACAAGTAAAAGATATTAATGATTTTTTATTATATTGTGAGATGATGATGAATATGTTTGCTGGGACAGTGCTTCCTTACGCAAATACGATTATTTGTGATAAAGTAAAAATGGTAAATGAAATCATGCTTTATGATTTAGAAAAGCTAAATTATGAGGCTAAAAATATGGATGATCGTATTATTATTGTACAAAAAGATGCAAGTGTAATTTCCGTTGCGGATATTGTAGAATCAACGCTTGCAGACACTATTGTAGAATATAATCATTTTTTGCTGAATGGGGATATAGAAAAGAAAAAATCAATTCTAAAGACTATAGCGGATGCATTGGAACCGAAGCGGCGTGAGTTAGATCAGATTAATAAGTCATTTACTTCAGATTTATTTTATTTATTAAATAATATGAATATTCGACATAATAATTGTGATGAGAATGATTTTAAGAATTATAATCCTGTTTTTACTAGATTGTCGGTAGATGAAGTAGAAACATGGTATGACGACATCTTTCAACAAGAATTGATGGCATTTCTGTTTTTGGAGCAGAAGAAGCGCAATATAAGAATTAACACATTTAAAAAAGCTGTAAAGGGAAATATATGAAGTGCCATAATACAAACAAGTGTGATTTGACAAACTTAAATAGAAAAATAATGGAAGAATATAAGAGTACTTTATAACATTGTATGAAACGGTTTAATGTACTAGGTAAGTTATTCGCTAATGATAGTATAGAAGGGATGGTCTTTGGAAAGGAGTAGATTATTATTTTTTGTGGGAAAGAAAAATATAAAAAATTTAGAACGGAAAGAGAAGTTGAAGAGTGGGGAATGAAATATTATAAAGAATGGGCGGATTCATATAAAAAAACAATGAAGGTAGCTAAAAGGGCTATAAGTTCCTGGTCATTTTCAGCACCTGTTGAAAGCTATTGTGGAAATGAATATAGAGGAATCAATAGTTTTTTGAGAAATGGAACTGATTGTGAGACTAATAGATATAGAGAAATGGCAGATATTTTATCTATTGTCTTGTGCCTAGCGCCTAGGATTCCGGAAAATATTGTCGTATACCGATTAGTTGACGATAATTTTATTGCTGAATTTATGGAAGAAACAATAAAATATCGAATGTTTCAGGAAAAAGGTTTTATGAGTACAAGTTTATTGGAGGATATTGTAAACGTAGATGAATATTTTGCAAGCGAACATAATTTATTAAAAATATATGTGAAATCAGGTACTATCGGAATATATGTAAATTCCATTGTTGATAGAAGTGAAGAAGAAATATTATTGTTTCCTAATAGAATTTTGATATTAAGAAAGCCACCTTATAATAGTAGAAAACTTAGAAAGGTTGTTTATGAATGCGATTTATATGAATCTTTTGAGTAAAGAGATCCTAAGTATTAGCATCATAACAAATATGAATATATTATTAATGATGAACGGCAGCGGGTTAGCCGCCAAATTACATTATAACAATGACGAAATAAAAGTGTTTTATTATGCATCTGAGAGAAGAATGACTCTGAGTATTCAGGTGTAACAAATGTATTGTAATCCTACATCCTACAGCTATGGAGCGTTTACAAGAATGTTGACTTTGCGTATAGATAGGGGTAATATATAAAATATAAATAATCGAATAGAGGGGGGGATTTCTTTTATGCCTTTTGGGAGGCAGATCTAATTAAAATCCATGAAATGAAAAATTGAATTATATAAATGATATATAATAATTATTATTGCTTTAGAATATTATTTGGAGTTATGTATTGATATATAGGATGTAAATTGCTAAATAATTTTATTAAAGTTGATTAATAATGGAGTTACAGGTGAAGCTGAAGCATTAGTATAGTTCATATCACAAAACAATTAATTTTAGAAAATAGCATAAATACGATATATCTTAAATGTGAATATGTAGAAGAGAGGAGAAAATAAATGAAAATAGATGAAATAAAATTTGGTAAAATTGACGCATATAATGAACTGCAAGAATTTGGAGAGGAGTATTATATATCTTCGTTTCATTTATATGAAAAATACAAAATAGAAAATTTTTTTAAAGGGGAAAACTATTATATTTGTGGTAATAAAGGTACGGGCAAGACAGCTTTTCTAAAGTATTTAGAATGCAAATTATCTGAAGATGCGTATAATTTAGTTATTCCAATAAGATTTAAATCTTTAGACAGTGTGGATAAAAGTGATATGCGTAATATGGCTGGAAATATAAAAGAAGACATTATAGATGATATAGATGTAGAAAAAACTAAATCATATATATTAGTATGGCAGATATATTTAATTAACCAAATAATAAAAAATGCAAACAAAGGTGAATATGAAATATTTGAAGAAGATAAGAAATATGGTTTGTTGATTAAATTAATAGAGTTATTGTATTCAGGAGAAAAAGGAAAGATTGTTCCAAAGTTGACTAAAGGATATGCAAAAATTGATGCATCTGTTGCGAGAGGTTTGGATACTTCAATAGGGATAGAAATAGAATTAAATAAAGAAACTAATAAGGTTAATTTTAATAAAGTAGCTAAAAAAATTATGACATTATTTTACTCGTTAGAATATGTCAAAAATCCTGTATATATATTAGTAGATGAATTAGAGTTGTCAGTTAAAAGTAGAAAAGAATTTTTAAGAGATGTAGAATTAGTGAGGGATTTAATATTAGCGATAGATCAAATTAATCATAAAACAAAAGAACTAGGATATGAAATTAGAATAATCGCGGCGGTTAGACGTGAGGTAGTAAATCAAGTTTTGTCGTATGGATATGAAATTAATAAATGCATAGAAGATTATGGGGTAATAATTGATTGGTTTCAGAAAGGTGGATCATATAAGGATAGCCCGCTCTTAAAAATAATAGAAAATAAAATACATGCGTCAGAATTATTAAATGGATATAAACCAACAGACAATGTTTGGGATACATATTTTGCAGAAAAAATAAATGAAATGGAAGTTAGAAAATATATTTTAAGTTATACTTGGCAAAGACCGAGAGACATAATAAGAATGCTGAAATTTGTTCAGGATGAAGGTCAAGGGGAGGAAATTATTTCACAGGAAATGTTTGATCGTGCAATGCAAAAATACTCAGAAAGTTCATGGAATGAAATAGCAGAGGAATTAGTATTATCATATACTGGACCGAGAGATATAGAAGCTATAAAGAAGTTTTTTACGAGGATTGAAGTACCATTTACATTTTCTTATTGTAATGATAGAGCAAAAACTCTTGGAGATATATACGATTATGTAAAGGATTTTTTTGCACGAAACAAGATGATCGATTTCTTGGAGAAAATGTATGAATGGGGAGTAATAGGAAATAGTGGTGCAAGAATGGCTTTTAAGTTTCTGGGAGATAGAGATTTGGCACCAACAGATAATATGATTATTCATACTCCCTTGAGAAATTTTTTTGCAGTCACATATAAAAAACGATAGTTTTTTAAAGAGAAAATAGAAGATGATATAAAAATGATTATATATGGATTTATGATTATTTCTGAATGATAGGTATAAGTAGCTATTTGACATAGTAATTCAGAAGATAAAACATAATAACACAAACAAAAACGACCGCTGTTAGTCCTAACAAGATTAGAATGGGGTCATTTTTAACTAGTAATTAATCTATAGGGCTAGCCGTCTAGTGGTAGCACTTTTTATAATTTAATGATATACATAAACAGACAGTGATTTCAAGTGTTAATAGAAAGGCTGATAACAGGATTATTTGAGCTTTCAGAAGCCTGCTGATCCGGGGTAATTGTTTTTATATGTAAGGAAAAGAAAATTCAGGAGTTGATAATATGAAAATTTTTCAAGCGTTTAGGGCTGGATTAAACTATAAGGATATTTTGGAATTAGACTGTGCGAATTCAGTTACACATATTAATTATGGAAAAGCACCGCTTTTTAATAATATTGATGGCAGGAATATTGCAAAAAATTCAAGGAAGAACAGTCTTTCTTCTATGGGACATATTGATGATGTTCTTGGCAGTTTGGATGCCTTTAATGGTACAGAGAAAGGATATAAGAAAGCGGATAGAATTGAATTATGGAAGTTTTATTGGCTGGAATACATAAACGCATTTGACCAGCTTACACATGTATTACCTAAGTCGGTTGTTACCGTTTATATAGGGAGACAAGCCATTGAATTGGGCTTTAAATATCTATTGGTACAAAAAAATGTAGTAGAAAAAGATTTGAAAACACATGATTTGAAGGAGTTAGCAGATTTGTTATGGTCAAAGTATTCGATTAATGAAGAATATATGAAGTATGTAACATCTTTTTGCGACTCCTATTGTAGAATGATTGAAGGCGAAAATCCGGAATATTTTAGATATCCGGAGTATAATAAAAGCGCATATTTTGCCGGTAACCAGTTGGATATAAAATGGCTGTCATATAACTTTGCATTGATAATATTGAAACTGCTGCATTTGGCTGGCTTAGATAATATCTTTGAATGATGATGGAGTGTTTACGGCGATGGGGCATAAAAAATCTCACTCAGCCGAGCGAAGTTGGGTGGGAAAAAGAAGGTGCCTCGAAGGTTATCTTACCGATCTCAGACCTCGAAAGGTTATCGACATCTGATCACTATTAAAAGTATCGTCGATTTAGTACGGATAGTTAAGCTATTAGGAGCCTTTACAAAGAATATCGAGATATTCGATATAGGAATATATTTTCGCCTTTCCAGATTTGGCTGTTTGCGCCAAAATCCCATCATTAATCAAAATGGAAATTACCTTAAGAACTCTGGTGCGCTGCCATTTTGTTAGAGTACCAAATAATTTTGTATTTTTATCGTGTAGTGCAGTAAGCTGGTCGATTGTATGGATTGCATCTTCCACAGAATCTGCGAAAGCCTGAAGGAAAAAAATCCATTGCTCGTAATCGCCGGTACGTTGTACTTGTGTCATGCGGTCATAGTATTCGATACGATTCATCTTGAGGCAATAAGAAATTTCAAGAAAATGGCTTTTTCTGAAATTGTCTAGCAAAATCATCATGGAAATTTCAAGTTTAGTATTTCATATTTTAAATTTGTTTTGCTTTTTTCAATGTAAGTCGGGGCATTTTATGCCCACAAGAAGCGGGAATCCACATGGCATTACCGTTAAAATTTGGTCGATACATATAAAAAGTGTAAGCTGTTGTATTTACAGATAATGGAATCAGGAGAAAAGATGGCAGATAAAAAATTATTAGTGACTAGACATGTATTAGATCAGATGGATTTGATAAATATTGAATTAGAAGAACAACAGAAGTTTCCGTTATTGGATGTAGTGAGGTCTATTGGTATGACTTCGACATTTTTTAACTATTATATGGATGACGGCTGTCAGTTATTGAATGATACATTTCCATATATGATTATAGAAGGGCAGTTAGAGTGGAATGTGCCATATAATCGGGTTACATTAGAAGATTTTTTGGTAACTCATCCAGCGTGTTTGCAAGAAGAAATTGAGTACGGAACGGGACTGCCTGCTGCAGGTGGACATGGACGAGTATGGGGTACAGTGGCAGTTAATATTGTCATTAGCATACTTAGAAATAAATGTCCGGAATTGGGAGTGCCATTAAATATAGGGCAAGTGTTGATAGATGCCTTGAGTGCATTAGCTCCGTATTATGAAGAGAAAAAGATTTCGGTGATTCAACAGTTGGATGCGATTATCAGTACAGGCGAATGTGGTGTGTTGGCGATACAGGAATTATTGGATTTTGACGAATATCATGCGAGAAAACTGCTGCTGGCAATTGGATTCACACTGAATGAGAAAACTGGAAGATATGTTATGGGGGGGCAGAAAAGAGCAGAAACAAGAGCTATGTTAGAGAAACTGAGTTTGGAAGAACTGAGGTGGCTGTAAAAAGTACTGTATTAGAAATGTAGCAGATAAATTTACAGTAGAAGAATTACGGAACTGGATAGATTTTAAAATTTGTGGGAATATGTTGAAGTATTTGTTTGGTGAAGATGTAAAGTAAATATACTTCAGTTAAGTCTGAAGATATTAATAGTTTTCAGTTTTTTATATGGTAATGAAAAGATAGATCAGAATGGTTTACCGCTGACCGATATGGGATATATAAATAGTCGGATTGAAAGATGAGTCCTTTGCCGAGAGGCGAGGGGCTTTTACGGTTTTAGAAAATGCTTGCATGATAAGAACGTTTGTTCTATGATATTTATGGGTGCTATCCTTAGGTTAAGGTGGATGAAAGTCTGTTGTAACCTATTGAGATGGTAGGCGGCTGGCCCACTTGTGAAAAGGAGGGACTGTTACAAAAGCCCTCCGTATGGGAAAGGAGGGTGGTGCAGTTATGATGATGGAGTACATAAGCTTAGTAGGATTTATTTTTACTATTTTTATAGCCGGAATTGCAGTTGGAAAACTTGTTGAGAAGATCGAAAGATTTTTACGCAGGAAAGAAGATGAAGAACATAATGGCACAAACAAAAACGACCGCCGTTAGTCCTGACAAGATTAGAACGGGGTCGTTTTTGGCTTTTTTGAATATATAAAAACCGTTGCTATATAATATATCATATGCTATATTTAATTCAAATTGATTTTATTTAAAATGATTTGAATTAAAATTGTGCCAAAGGGAGATGGTTATATGTTTATTGGAAGAGAAAGAGAATTGGCATCTTTGAAAGAATTTTATGACAAAGATGGAATTGGCATGACAGTTATATATGGTCGTAGACGTATTGGAAAGTCTACACTTATAGCAGAATTTATCAAAGATAAGAAAACTATATTTTATACTGCGACCAAGGTTGGCAAAAATAGGAACCTGGAATTGTTTTCAAGACAGGTTTTGGATCTGTTTATGCCTGGTGTGGAAGAAGTTAGTTTTAATACGATCGAGGCGGTATTTGATTTTATTGATAAAAATATAGGCAATGATAAGTTGATTCTTGTAATAGATGAATTGCCATATTGGGCAGAAAAAGACGATGCACTTTTATCTGTATTGCAGAAATATATAGATACTGTTTGGAAAAATAAAAATTTAAAAATTATTTTATGTGGTTCAGCACTCAGTTTTATGGAAAAGAAGGTACTTAGCGAAAAGAGTCCTTTGTTTGGAAGAAGAGATTCGCAAATTAAATTAGAGGTATTTGACTATTTAGATGCAGCTAAATTTGTTCCAAATTATTCAAATGAGGATAAAGCAATTTGTTATGGTATTACCGGTGGTGTTGCAAAGTATTTGTCAATGGTTGATCCAATAAAGAGTATTGATGAAAATATCGTAAGATTATTTTTTAAGAAGGATGGATATCTGTATGATGAAACAAGAAATATGTTGATGCAGGAATTTTCAGATATAACAATAGTGAATAATATTGTTGAACAAATTGCTTCTGGTAATAATACACTAAATACGATTGCAGGAAAAATTGGTGAGAAAGAACCAACAGTATTGTATTCATTAGATAAGTTGATCAGTGTTGGATTAGTTGAAAAGAAAAAATGTATTACAGAGGAGAAGAATAAGAAAAAAACGCAGTATGTTTTGAAAGATTACATGTTTAAGTTCTGGTATGAGTTTATTCCAAAAGCAACCAGTGTCATTGAAATAGGACAAGGAGAGATTTATTATCAAAAAGCAGTAAAACCAATTTTACATTCTTTTATGGGGGCAGTGTTTGAAGATATGTGCAGATATTATACCTTGAAGAAGGGAATTATAGGAGAATATGGTTGCTTTATCACTTCTGTAGGAACATGGTGGGGAGTAGAGAATATTAAGGATAAGCATGGCAATATGAGAACACAATCTGTAGACATAGATGTTGTTGCTTTGTCAGAGGTAGACAAAAAAGCTCTTGTTGGAGAATGTAAGTTCAAAAGTGAAAAGATTGATAAATCTATATATGAAACCTTGGTTAGTAGAGGAAAACTTTTACCTGCTAAGTATAAGGTTTCGAAATATATATTATTTTCATTAGCAGGATATACAGATTGGGTTGAATCATTATCAGATGAAGATGTTGTATTACTCACTTTGGATTCGATTTATGAATAGAGTTTTTATATGGTGAATTATAGGGCAAATGCAACATCTTTTTGAGCCACTTATTGTAGAATGAACGAGAGAGTAGGATACATTATTATGAAAGATAAAAGAAAACCACAGATAAGAAAAAATGTATATTTATTTGAATTGGATTCTGTTCGAAAAACAAATGAAGAGATTGAGATTGCACAGAATGCGTTATTAGACGAGATTGTTTTAAATGGAAATGTGGTTGTTATGACATACAACCAGTTGGTTGATTCGCGCGGCTTTTTCAGCCTGCTTTGTAATGACAAATATGAAGAGAAGCTGATCCGATTATTTGAAATGGGTGCGATCCGTATTTCACGGTTTGGAGATGTCCGTACCGTTTCCCAGTATTTGTTAAATTCGATTGATGCAGAAAAGGAATTTATTTATTCCGCAATTCCGATTAAATACAGCCAGAAACGTCTGCTTGCCTTGATGAAACGTTGTTTGACATACTCCGATCTTTCAGAGTTGAATGAATGTACAAAAGATAATTTGGATGAGCAGGAAAAAGATAAGCTGGAAGATTTATTTGTGGAAGTAATAAATGGGGAGGAACAGCATGTTGATTATCTGTCCGAGAAGGATCGTGATTATCAATTAGGAAAATATCAGGAAATTTTAAAGAATCTGAGAGGTTTACTGTCAACGGTATTGCGAATCAGTATGCTGCCTGATATTTATTTGGATCCCAGAAATGAATCGGAATATAAAAATCTGAAATTTGTAAATTTCATGGCTGCTGTTTTAGCTTTTTATGACCTTCCGGATGATAAAATGATAAATGTAGATGCGGAAGCCTTTCGGCGTTCACTTGGAATATTGGGAGAATTGGAAGCCTGGAAAAATAAAAATAATAATCGTTCAGTATATATTCGTGAAATTAAAAAAGCATGGCAGACTGTAACTAAAAGTAGTGCAGATGAACTTTCATATCAGTATGCAGAGGTTATAGTTGATCTTTGTTATAATTATGCATGTGAGAATAGTATTTGCAATATTTCCAAGCATTATAATGTGGATGAACTTTGGCGGGAATCAGGGGACAAGTCAAGCTTTCGTGTGGATTTCTTTGGCAGATTTGCGAAAACTTGGAGGAATGGAGCAGGAGCGAAAGATCGTTTCTTAACGGATGAGACAAATAAGTTTGAGCCGTTTGCTGACAAGGATGATCAATTATATAAGCAGTTAGACCGTGTAGTCCGTCTTGTAGAATATATCGATTATTCACAGGCTGGGCGTGCAGATGAAACGAATGACCAGGTTGTTTATCGTTATGAATATAAGGATGAGGAACAACGCAGGCAGAATAAGAGAAATATAATAGGGAAAATTGCACATGGGTTTGGAATGGCTGCGCTTTGCATTATTGTGGCATGTGGCATTGAGCTGGTATTTAATGAATTACAAAGTATGATGGAAGGGATTATTTCCTTTAATACAGCACTGCTCAGTGTGATTGAGACAATTGTCTGGTTGTTTGTAACAGAGATGCTTTCAACGATAATTTCTTTGAAATTTCCAAGGCTCTTACCATTATCAGATGCTTTGGCAAAGATCAGAGAGTCAGTTGTAGATGGATGGCGGATCTGCCGGCGTAAATTTACAGCCTATTCTTGTTCGAACAAGGTGCAGACGGAACAGACAGAACCATATAATATAGGAAAAACGATTCCCTATATTTGTCCGGCAGAATTGAAGAAATATCGGGCATTACGCAAATCAGAACCAGAACCTAAAAAGTATTTTGCTGAATCTTCCATTTATCCTATTGCGAATGTGGAAGATAGTGATCTGACCGCGCAATTGATCCGGCAGGAAGAATTATTTCACCGGAAGTATGGATTGGTATATCAGAGCAAATACAATACTATGATCGTAGATCCAATTGAGGGTGAAAATGGCATTTTCCCATATGAGCGTGTACTACCAACAGGTAAAAATGGTGTTGTGATCATTGCGAGATATAAAGGAACATTTGTGTTGTTAAAGCAGTATCGGCATGCGATTCGATGTATGCAATATGCTTTCCCAAGGGGATTTGCAGAGGAGGATGACAAGACTCCTGCTGACAATGCGATTCGTGAGTTACAGGAGGAAATCCATGCTGTCATCACGAAATCACCGGTATTTCTTGGACGGATTGTTGCTGACAGCGGATTGACTGGCGGATGTGCATATGTGTACAGTGTCGATATAGATTCATTGGAATTGGTCGAGAATCATGAAGGCATAGTAGCCATTGAACAGTTCAGTGACCGTGAGTTGACATCCTGGATAAATGAAGGGAAGATTGATGATGGTTTCACGCTTGGAGCTTATGCATTGTATAAATGTGAGGCTTCAGAAACAGAAAACAAACATAGTTGATTTTAAAGTTTTACTGAGAATAACTGAAAGTCATACATAAAATATATACATGATGGGATAGACATATGAGAATCAGAACAATAATAGTGACCGGTGGAGCCGGATTCATAGGCAGTAATTTTATATTTTACATGAAGAGAAAACATCCGGACTACAGGCTTATTTGTCTGGATAAGCTTACCTATGCGGGTAATCTTGTGACATTACAACCGCTTATGGAGGAGGCAGATTTCCGTTTTTATAAGGCAGATATATGTGATCGGGATGCTGTTTATAAGGTATTTGAAGAGAAACATCCGGATGTGGTTGTGAATTTTGCTGCGGAGTCACATGTGGATCGTTCTATTGAGTCGCCGGAAACTTTTCTTGATACCAATATAAAAGGAACAGCGGTTTTGATGGATGCGTGTATTAAGTATCAGGTGGGACGTTTTCATCAGATCAGCACGGATGAAGTATACGGAGATTTGCCGCTTGACAGACCAGAGCTGTTATTTACGGAAGAAACGCCATTATGTACCAGTTCGTCATATAGCAGCTCAAAGGCCGCTGCGGATTTTCCAACTACGTTAAGGAGGTTGTCTATGGATACACGATTAGTTGCAAGAGAAAAACAATTAGAAAGCTGGGCTTTGATTATCCAAGAATGCAAGAATGGCGGTTTGAAGACCAAGGACTGGCTGGCTCAGAGAGCCCCGGAATAATCACGCTATAATAAAAATGATTGAAAGTGGATTGAATCAAGCGGTTATTATGGATTTGACAGGACAGGGCATAGATGTGCTTAGTGACTGCCAAAATATCGTTGACAATAGAAATGGATTTAGTCGTAATAGATATATAAATCATATGATACGTGGCATTGATACATATGATGATATGTAAACAAATATATAAGTGTTAGACATATATTGTTTAAAAATAGATTGTAATAATATGATGAATTTATTTTGTCTGCTTTGCGTAGTACATTGATCATTTCTTTTGAGACATTTCATTTGAGGTTGAATCAAAGGACCAAGAGTATCATTATTTAAATATGTTAGCATTGATCTCTGAATCTGAAAAAGAAACAAAAGTAAGGTCAGAACAAGATTAGGAAGACTGACTGATGATTTGTAAAATCTCTAAATAATAAATAACGGCTAGAACTATATGATAAATGCCAGTCGGCTCCATTTTGGAGCTGTCTGGCATAAGTTAGTTATATGGGCATGCGTTATAACTATGGTAAGATAATGCTTTTGCATGAATGCTGCTTTATTTATTGAGGGCGGAAAGCTTTGCTTTCAAGACTGCGATTTCAGCATCCTTTTTGGATAGAGCAGCATCCTTCTCGGATATCACAGAGTCTTTTTCGGACAGGGCAGCATCCTTCTCAGAGAGAGCAGCTACCGCTTTATCCCGTTCCTTCTGTAGTTCATCAATCATATAGTGAACCGTATTCTCATCTAACATTCGAAGTGCTTCTGAAAACATGG
>ENA-OPCV01001632-OPCV01001632.1-human-gut-metagenome-genome-assembly--contig:-NODE-1632-length-15989-cov-2.535208_pt1 | contig 15989 bp, 16 predicted proteins | sample MGYA00241257_ERZ501494 | MGnify/ENA primary metagenome ERZ501494 (study PRJEB25962, sample SAMEA2042618) | human gut metagenome | biome: human gut; feature: human-associated habitat; material: faeces...
AAATAAAAATAAATAACAAAGTAAAAATAACAAAACTAAATAATAATTAGAAAGAAGGTCAAAATGAATTATTATAATGAAATAAAAAACGAACTAATAAATAATGAAGTATACAAAAGTGTAAAAGATTATTCAAAGAATAAAAATGAACTAAGTACTTATTATAATGTTGGTAAATTGCTAATTGAAGCCCAAGATGGTGAAGAAAGAGCTAAATATGGTGACGGCTTAATAAAAGAATACTCAAAAAAATTAAGTGAGGAATTGGGAGGAAAATATAATATAACTACATTAAAAAGAATGAGACAATTTTATTTAATTATTGAAAAAGGTGCCACACTGTGGCACCAATTGACATGGAGTCATTATAGAGAACTTTTGACATTTGATAATGTTGATGAAATTAACTATTACATAAAGCAAACCGGAGATTATAATTTAAGTGTTAGAAAGTTAAGAGAAAAAATAAAATCCAAAGAATTTCAGAGATAAGTAGCTTATTAACAATTTAAAACATATGAGCTAATTTTATTTGCTATGAGAAAAAGGTGCGCCACTGGCACACTAATTACAATTACTAAACTAATATTAAATATATACCTCTCTCTTATATATAATAGATATGTAGATATATTGTTGTTAGACTATAGGCTAACAACAACACTCTATAGACCTTAGGCTATAGAGTGATTATACAATATTATCCAAATATAATTTATATACTTTATCAAAATCAATAATATCAAAAATATTCTCTAAGTATTTCTTTCTTAAATAAGTATACTTTAAATAATAAGCATGTTCCCATACATCAATAGTCATAATAGGAGTAAAACCATAATAATAAGGAGTATCCTGATTAGAAGTATTAATAATTCTAAGTTTATTATTCTTATCCATTACTAAAAAAGTATATCCACTACCTTTAACTTCCATAGCCATATCAATAAATTCCTCTTTAAATAAAGAGAAAGAACCAAAATATTTATTAATTAGATTAAGAAGTTCTATAGGTATATCTTTCTTCTTATTAGTCAAATTATAAAAATATAGGCTATGATTTAAATATCCTCCTAGATTAAATAGTATCTCATCTCTATTCTCCATAGGTAATATATCAATATGCTTAGCTAAATATATAGGAGAGTCTTTATAATCATAATTAATATCATTTAAATATTTATTTAACTTATCAGTATAATTTCTATAATGAGCATTATAATGAAGATCTAGTGTTCTATCATCAATATAGGGATCTAAACTCTTATAATCTAAAGTAATTCTTTTATATTCCATATATCATTCACCAATACATTATATTATTACTTCCCATAATTTACCACATTTATTTGATAATTTAACCAAATAAAATTAATATAATTAAATCAAGGAAAGAGGTGATAGATGATTAGATAAAAAAAAATATTAATTTTGTGTTATACTATATTTAGGAAGTGATATATATGAAAACAATAGCACTAGTAGAGGATGAAAAAGATTTGAATAATCTAATAAGAACATATCTAGAAAAAGAAGGCTATAATGTAGTATCCTATTATGATGGAGAGAGTACTATAAATAATATAAATAAAGATGTAGATTTATGGATATTAGATATAATGCTTGGAGATACCATTAGTGGATATGACATTATAAAGAAAATCCGTGAGGAGAATCCTGATGTACCAGTAATATTTACATCCGCGAGAGATAAAGATCTAGATAAAATAATCGGTTTAGAATTAGGAAGTGATGATTATATTGCTAAACCATATTCTCCTAAAGAACTAGTACTTAGAGTAAATAATATCATAAGAAGAGTTTACTCCAAAGATAAACAAAAACTTACCTATAAAGATTATACTATAGACTTTGAAAAAAGAATGGTACTTCACAAAGGTGAAAGTATAAATCTAACTACTTTAGAGTTTGATTTACTCTATATGTTCGTTACCAATATAAATAAGTCCTTCTCAAGGGATGATATTTTAAACAACATTTGGGGAGAAAACTATTTTGGTACTGATAGAGTAGTAGATGATCTAGTAAGAAGACTAAGAAAGAAAATGCCAGAATTAGATATAAATACAATCTATGGCTATGGGTATAGATTATTATGAGAAAACCTAATCTTACAGAACAATTACTATTTATTTGTATAGTAATAGTGGTAATAATGATAATATCACTAGGAATAATATTACCTAGAAACCTATTACCAATATATGAAGATAATTTATATAACTATCTTGGTGAATCTTTAAATATATTGGATAGTCCTGAGAATAGTAAAATAAATAGTGAGGTAGCTTATATATATGTTAATAATGAAAATATATATATATCAAATAACTTAAATAAAGTATTAGGATTAGATTCTCCTAAAGAAATTCTAAGTAAAATAAATAAGGAAGAAGGAAAATTTCTCTATAACAAGAAAGTATATTATTATAGTACTATTACTTCAAATAATACTAAGAAAATAGCACTTACTGGTAGTAGTTATATAAATGATATGCGTATATCAATATTTAAGATAATCCTTCTTGTAGTAGGTATAACCTTTATAATAGTATCAATGGTAATCCTAATATGGTCTAATAGCTTAGTTAATAGAATAAAAAAATTAAAAGAAAAAATAGATAACTTGAATAACGATAACTATAATCATAAGATAAAATATGATTATGAAGATGAAATATCTACCCTTGAGGTAGCTTTGGAGAAAATGCGTGTATATTTGAAAGAAGAAGAAGAATATAAAAATCAAATGTACCAGAACATTTCCCATGATTTTAAGACTCCTATCACAGTAATGAAATCCTATATCGAAGCATTCGAAGATGGTGTAATAACAGATAAAGAAGCCGTAAAAGTATCTAAAGAGCAATTATCTAAATTAGAAGGTAAAGTTCACTCCTTATTGTACCTTAATAAATTAAACTATTTCAAAGACAAAAAAGATATTATAAAAGAAAGGTGTGATGTCAGTAAAGTAGTCTTTGATTCAGTTGATAAATTCTCTTTAGTAAGAAATGATGTTAAATTCACTTTAGATATTGATGAAAAAAATACTATCTTTAAAGGTAGTAGTGAGATGTGGGAAGCAATTATAGATAATATATTAAATAACTTTATTAGATATGCTAATAAAGAAATAAAGATAACCATAAAAAATAATAAGATAATTCTATTTAATGATGGACCAAATATTGATAAAGATGTATTAAATAATATCTTTTCTCCTTTTGAAAAGGGGGTTAATGGTGTGTTTGGTTTGGGATTATCTATTGTAAAGAAAACACTTACATTCTTAAATTATGACATTAACATTCAAAATACTAAAAATGGTGTTAAGTTTATAATAAGTTAAGAACTCTTATTTTAGGGTTCTTTTCTTTATGTATTCTATTAAGCCTTATTCTAAGTCTTAATAGTGTTTATTTGAGCCAAAGTATTGCCCTAAAATAAATATATCAGCCATATCTATCATATAGAAGAGGGGGTAATATACTAGGAAATAAAAAAAGAAGATTACTCTTCTTCAATAGCTCCTGTTGGACAAGATTCTAAGGCAGTATTTGATTCTTCTTCATGTTCTTCCGCTACTGGGGTTTCAATAACCTTAGCTAAATTATCATCATCAAAATCAAATACATCTTCACATAGACTAACACATTGTCCACATCCAATACATTTATCTTTATTAATTTTTAATTTCATAATCATACCTTCTTTCTATTTAATTATATCAAAATCAAATAAAAAATCAACATAAAATCTTTTATTTATCAAAAAAATATGTTATTATATTAATAGTAGAGGTAGAGCAATATGGAAAGTAGAATGGAAAAATATTATAAAGAAGATTTAAGTGAATTTAATAGAATTAAGAAAAACGAAAAACTATATAAAGATATTTCTTCTGAAATATCTGAACTAGATAATTTACCAATACCTGATAATTCCAATGAAATAGATATAAATGGTTTAAGAGAAATAGTTTCCAGTAGAGACGAATATCGAAAAGCTAAAGAATTAGGGAGAACAGTTACCCTTCCAAAAAGGGAAGTAACAAATGCAGCACCAAAAGAGAGTGGTAGAATATATGATATTAATGTTCTACTTGAAAATGCTAAAAATGAAATAAATAAAAATGCTGAAGCTAATAAAGAAGAGCCTAAAATAAATACTAACTTTTTAACTAATCTTGAGGATGCTAATATACCATATGTTCCTGAAGCAGATGATGCTATGGAACTTTCAGAAGAAGTACCAAAAGAGGATAAAGATAAAAAAGAAAGTAATACTAATTCACTTCCACTTGATATACTTGTAGACTTAAAAGGTGATGATAACACTGTAGTAACAGATCCTATTGTTAAAGAAGAAGTTACTATGATAAAGAAAATAAAAGAAGGAGAAACCTTTTATAGTGGTTCATTTAATTTTAGTAAAAAAGATTTTGATGAAGATGATGATGATGAAAAATTATTTGAAGAAAAATCTCATAATGGAATAAAGATATTCTTCTTAATATTTGGACTTCTTGTACTAGGAGCAGCCTTATATTTTATCATTACTAGATATGTATTATAAATAAAATTAAATTGATAGCTTAGGCTATCTTTTTACATAAAATAAAAAAAATAAAATTATTCTAAAAAATAATGTTAAAAAAATTAAAAGTGTGGTAAAATATATTATAGGTAGGAAAGGTGGTAACATATGGATAGTGTCTTTTTAATTACTATATCAGCTTTTATATTGGCAGTTATCCTTATAATTATTACTATTGTTATAATTAAAAGTAATCAGAATAAAAAATATAAAAAAGAAATAGAAGAATTAGATATTGAAAAGAATAGCCTACTTGGGGTTCCGGTACTTAGTGAGATAACAAAGGTTAAAGAATTAGTAAAAACTGATAATTTAAAGGAAAAGATGGAAGACTGGGATAATACTTTTAAATTAATAAGGGATGAAGCAATACCTAGTATTACTGATTCAATATCTGATGCTGACTTTTTAATAGATAGAAAAGAATACAAACAAGCTATAAGAAAAATGGCTAATATTGAAATGGAACTACGTGTACTAAAGAAAAAGACAGATAAGTTGCTTGAAGAAGTTCAGTTAATAACTAAATCTGAAGAGAGAAATAGAACTCTTATTACTAAATTGAAAATAGTATATCGTGAGCAGCAGAATAAATTTGAAAGAACTAAAAAAGAATTTGGCGTAATTACAGCTTCAATGGAAGAAGAGTTTAGTAGAATAGATAAACTATTTGCGGAATTTGAAAGAGCTATGGATAATAATGATTATGTTTCTGTAGAAAAGAAAATAGTTCTTTTAGATGATAAGATTAAAAGAATGGATAAATTACTTGCAGACGTTCCTACAATTGTCTTAATGGCTACTGTTGTTATGCCAAATAAAATAGAGGATACTATAATATATTATAATAGAATGCGAAGAGATGGTTATCCACTAGATTACTTAAATGTTGAATATAATATTAAAGAAATAAAAGATAAAATAAATAAAATTATTGAAAATTTAAAGAACTTGGAGATGAATGATTCAATAATAGAATTAAAAACTTTTGTAGATTACTTTAATAGTTTATATAATGATTTTGATAAAGAAAAAGAATGTAAAGACTTATTTAAACAAAATATTAAAGAACTCGGGTATAGAATAGACAATATTAATAAAGTAGTAAGAGATATATATCTTCAAATAGATGATATAAAATATAATTATAATTTATCAAATGAAGATATTAATAAATTTAGTTTATTAAATAAGAGTTTAGAAAAAATAAATAAAGATTATAAGATACTAGTGGATCAAGGTAAAATGAAAACATTTGCCTACTCTAAACTAGTTGATGAATTAGATGGATTGTCACTAAAATTATCTAGATTACAGGATGATTTGGATTATCAGTTAAGATCAATTACTAGCATGAAAGATGATGAAACAAGAGCAAGAGAACAGTTAAATACAATTGAAGACTTATTAAAGAAGTCAAAATATCGTCTAAAAGATTATAAAATACCAGTAATTCCAAGTAGTTATTACATTGAACTTACTGAAGCACAAGATGCTATAAGAGAAATAGTAAAAGAATTAGATAAGAAACCAATCGTTATAAAAATACTAAATATAAGAGTAGATACTGCAAGAGACTTAGTATTTAAAATATATAATAAGACAAACGACATGATTAAGATTGTTGATATGGCTGAAAAGATGATAGTTTATGGGAATAGATATCGTAGTAGTTATGAAGAAATAGATATTGCTCTTACTAAAGCAGAAGAGTTATTTAGAAGAGGAAAGTATAAAGAATCTTTGGATTTATCTACGAAGAGTATAAGCTTTATAGATAAAAATATTATAGATAGTGATTAATTGTTGATTTTTTAAGTTATTTATGATATTCTTATATTAGAGTAAATAGGGAGGAAAAATATGCAAACAGTAGTAGATTTTTTATTAGAATATTATGTGTGGGTTTTGATTGTATTAGTTATTCTTTTAATTACAGTAGTTGGTTTTCTCGCAGATACTAAAAAGAAAAAGAAATTAAGAGAAAAAAAGGAAAGAGAAACTGCAAGTGATAATAGTATGCCTACTAATGATTTAAATATGATGAATCAAGGTATGGATATGAATTATAATGCAATGAATCAAAATATGAATATGGGCTATAATGGTATGATGATGAATCAAAACCTTAATGACATGATGAGCCATAATACTGATAATATGATGAATAATAACATGTTAAACAATAATATGATGATGAATAATCAAGATATGAATATGTCAAATAATATGGCACAGAATATAAATCAAAATATGAATACGATGGAGAATATGCCTGAAAGTATGAATAATAATATGAATCAAGGTGTAAATTCAAATATAAATACAATGGGAATAAACATGAATAATAATTTTGAAAATAATCCTAATGTAACAAATAATGCACCTGAAGTAAATCAAAATATGAATAGTAATGATTCTTTCTTTATTCCAGCTTCAGAGCAGACACCAAAATTTGAACCAAGAGAGGTATCAATACCAAAACCTGTTGAACCAACACCAATATTAAATAATGGAATAAATAGCGGTGTAGCTCCTGTTACAGAACCAAGAGAGGTACCAAGTATGCAAAGTAGCATACCAAATCCTATGCCTAGTGTAGCACCACAAATGACAGTACCTACACCAGAACCAATGCAAAATTCTATTTCAGAGGCAACTACTGGTGTTCAAATGGGTGGAGTTACTCCAACACCAATACCAAATACTATGCCACAAATGGCAGGACCAAGTGTAATACCAAATGTTAATATTCCTAGTGCTCCAGTAGTAGAGCCAATGAATCAAGCAAATACAAACAATATGCCAAATAATATGATAAATAATGTTCCAAATGGTGTTCCTAATACAATGCCAAATATGAATCAAATGCCACAGGAGCCAGTAAACAATATGAATGGTTATACCAATAATTTAGTGCAGGGTGGATCAAACTTTGTAATGAATGGTAATGTACCGAATAATCAAAATAATGGTAATTGGAATCTATAAGATTTAGTTAATCTAAATCCTTTCTATCTTAAGGAGGTATTTAAATGAATTATGATGATGATAAAAAATTAGAAAATGTTACACCATATAGGGCTACTGGTAATTTAAATACCGCAATTAGTAATCCTAGTATAGATATAAATGATACTATGGATATTAATATAAAATCAGTAAATACAGTTCAAAATAATCAGGTTAATACAACTAATAGTATACCACTTACAAATAATCAAAATACTATGAATCAAAATTCAGTTAATATGCAGAATCAATATAACAACATATATGAAACTAATAGTCAAAATACTACTAATAATCAGAATGTTAATAATACAAATGTAAAGAAAACTTATGTAACAACTGATAACAAACCTAAAAAAAAGAAGTTCGATTTAAATCTTACTAAAGAATTTAAAATAGCACTTCTTATCATAGTAATCTTATTTGTATTTGTATTTATATTAGATTTATTACCAAAATTATTTTAAATGTTTTTGGATAATGAAATAATTAAATCAAAGTTATCATCATTAGCCATAATATTTTTATGTAACTCATGACATTTATCGCAGCTATAAATAATCTTATAGCTGTTTTTAAATTTCTCTATACCAATTGGTCTCATTAGTCCTTTGCAGGTATTTTCTCTATCACCAGGATTAATATCTAGATGTTTAGAATATAAACAGAATGGACAGTGATCTCTAGCGGTATATCCAAGTTTAATAACTTCTTTACCACAATTTTCACAAATAAAATTTTCATCAATCATATTAAACTTTTTCATAACTTAATTATAGCAGAATAAAAATAAATAATCAATAAAAACACCATGTGGTGTTTTAATAATATACTGGATAATTAGGATATGGAGGATATGGATTATATGGTACTGGATATGGTCTAGGATAAAAAGCAGGAGCTAAAAGGCCTCCGGTTATACCACCAAGTAGAAAAGGCCCAAAAAATCCACCACCAAACCTATCTCCATTCATAGGTATAGGTCTCATCATTCTTCTGTTATACATAAAATAGTCTCCTTTCTCTATATTATATTTAAAAACATTAATCATGTGAAAAGACTTTATTTATTTTTTAAAATCTAGTATAATATATACATGGAGGTTTACTATGGATGAAATAATAATTAAGAGTGATGATCTACTAGTAATGAATTTAATAAATTATTTTATTACTGAAGAAAACTATAAACCAATGATTATACATGGTATTAATGATGAAATTTGGCTTGAAAATCTAGATAATAATTATAAAATAGTTAGAATAGTATCACATCATATTCATAATAAAGAACAATTGGATTTTGATAAGTTTAAATTATCTAAAATAGTAAAACAAGTGAAAAGAAAGACATTATCATTTAAAGTAAAAGTACTTAGTATTTATACGGATATTGAAGATGAAAAAATACTTAATAATGATGATGTATTAATAACTAAAGAAAAAGATATAAATAATCCAAAATTAGTAAGTGCTTTTCCAGATATTGTTGAAAAGACAAATAGAAAAGAAGATGGCTTGGAATACTTTATTAAAGTAACTGATAATATTAATAAAAAGAATGAAAAAAGGAATAAAATTGCTGAAAAGATATTTTCATATAAACAACCTATAGTTACCTATATAATTATGGCTATATGTATAATACTATTTATACTAATGGAATTATCAGGAGGTAGTACTAATAGTCAAACACTATTAAAATATGGTGCTAATTTAGATGTGTTAGTAAAAAATGGTGAATACTATAGATTATTTACTTGTATATTCTTACATATTGGAATAATGCATTTATTATGTAATATGTATTCTTTATATATTATAGGTAGAGAAGTAGAAAATTTATTTGGTAAAATAAAATATATAATAATATTTATACTAAGTGGTATATTTGGTAGTATAATGTCACTAGCATTTACTCATAATACTATATCTGCTGGAGCATCAGGAGCAATATTTGGTTTACTTGGAGCACTTCTATATTTTGGTATGCACTATCGTACATATCTAGGAGAGGCTATAAAAAGATCAATTATTCCAATAATTGTTGTAAATCTAATAATAGGTTTCTTTGCAGAAGGTATTGATTTGGCTGCTCATATAGGAGGTCTAGTAGGCGGCGTACTAGTAGCTATGATGGTCGGAGTACCAGATAAATCAAAAACAAAAGATATAATAAATGGAACAATATTAACAATAATATATTTAATATTTATTTCATATTTAGCTTTTTGGAGGTAATAAAATGGGGAAATTAGAAAATGCATTAAAAACATTTAACCTAGATGCTAATTTTACACATGAACAGTTAGAAAAAGCATATAGTTTAAAGTCAAAGATAATGTATGTGGACTTTGGAAATAAAAAAGAAGATACCATAAGAAGAGAACAAGATAGTTATGATTATCAAATACTTATAATGTATGAATATCTAAGAAAAATGTTTAAAGATATTGATTTAGAAAAGAAAGGATTATTTAATATATCAAAGTCTGCGAAAGAATTTTATGAAAAAGAAATAAATCATGCAATGGTATCACAACTATTTGATTTTATTAGTTTAGATATTAAGAATTTAGATATGGAAATAGAAACTGCTAAAACAACTATGGACTTAGAAAAGGCTTTTTCTGAATTTATACAAAGAAAAAATGAAAGTTATCAAATGTTTATAAATAACATAATGTATGGTAATAATGAAAAAGATCATCATGAAACCATTAATGGTGAAAGTCTAGTACAAATAGTATCTATGAAAGAACTAATTATAACTGTATATACTATATTAATTGATAGAGATTATATGCTTAATAATATAAAGACTAAAGTAGAGGAACAATTTAAACCAGGTAGTGCCGAATATAATCTTGGAGCAAAATATTATATAAGAATGAAACTTGCTAAAACATATGAAGAAGCTAAAGGAATATATAATGATGCTTTAGTACAGTTATCTAGTCTAGATACTATAGAGGAAAATAAAAAAACATCATCAAGATAGTAGAAATACTATCTTTTTTTTTAATTTTATGCTATTATATACTAGAGGAGAATAGAAATGAGAGTACATATTGATAGTGATATTTTATATAAAATAGATAATTATTTAAAACCTGAATTGGTTTATATACCTCTTGAGAATAAAAATGAAGTAGAGTATAAGCATCTAGTAAAAGGTGGAGATTATGTTCATAAAGGACAAGTAATTGCTATAGATGAAAAGATAAATTTTCCTATACATAGTTCAGTATCAGGTTATGCATTAGTGGGAGATACTAAGACTATTAATAATGGTAAAAAGATTAAATGTGTTGTAATAGAAAATGACTTCAAGGAGAAGTATGAAAAAAGTAAGGTAGTAACTAAAAAGGAATATACTAGAGAAGAATTTATAAATGCTCTTAGAGAAAATGGTATCACTGGACTAGGAGGAAGTGATTTTCCTACTTTCTTAAAGTATGATAATGATAACACTAAATATCTTTTAGTAAATGGTGTTGAATGTGAACCTTTTGTTTCTTGTGATAAAGCATTAATGAAAAATAGTGCTGAAGAAATACTTGAAGCTGTAGATAAAATAATGACTATAATGAATCTAAAGAAGAGTTATATTGTTGTAAAAGAAGATAGTACCAAAGTAATAAATGCTTTTACTAAACATATTGGTACTTATCCTAATATAAGTTTAAAACTAGTAAAAGATGCATATCCAAATGGCTGGGAAAGGCTAGTAGTAAGAGATACTCTCGGGATAGAGTATGATAAATACCCAATTGAAAAAGGTATACTAGTTAGTAATGTTAGTACTATTTATGCAATCTATGAAATGCTAAAATATAGTAGACCATTAACAGAAAGAATAATTACCATTACTGGTCCAGGTATAAAGAAAAAGACTAATGTTAAAGTAAAAATAGGTACTCTAGCTAGTGAAATAATAGCTTCACTAGATGGTTATAAAAAGCTAAAGAATCCACTTTTTATTGCAGGTGGTCCAATGATGGGAAAGAGTATTCCTACTGATGACTTAATAATTACTAAAGATATAAATGCTATTCTTGTAATAGAGGATAATTTTACTAGATCATTACCATGTATATCATGTGGTAAATGTCTTGAGGTATGTCCTGTAGGAATATATCCAGCCTTTATTATGAAAAATATCAGTAATATCAAAGAATTGGAATGTCTAAAAGCGGATGAATGCATAGAATGTGGACTATGTTCTTATATATGTCCTTCAAAAATAGAAGTAAGAGAATTTGTAAAAGCCGCTAAAGAGAAGGTGAATAATAAATGAGAGAGTTTAAGGTAAGAAATGGAAGTTATCTAAAAAGTAAAAATAAAACTTCTGATATGATGTATACTATCTTAATAATATTATCTTTCTTTATATTATTCTCTACATATAAAAATGGTATATATCCGGTAATAAAAGGCTATGGTAGTCTATACCTAGTATTTAAACCATTAATATTTGTTGTAGTAGCTTCTATTACTGGTTTATTAACTGAATACCTATACTATCTAATTAGAAAGAATAAAAAAAGTATTTATGAATTATTTACTGAAAACTATGCTATTATACCAGGAATATTTTTAAGCCTAGTAATATCAATAAATACACCATTATATTTAGTAATACTAGGTAGTATAATAGCCTCTTTATCAAAAGTATTAACAGGAGGTTTTGGTAAAAATAAATTAAATCCTGCTCTAGCGGGAAGCCTCTTCATAACCGTAATATTTTCATCTCTAGTAGGAGGATATCTAAATCCTTATGAAGTAGATACCATAAGTAGTGCAACACCATTATCAAATATGACTGCAGGTAGTTATGTTCTTACTTATGATAAATTAGTGGCACCATTTGGTAGTCTATTAAACTTCTTCTTTGGCAATATACCGGGTGCTATAGGAGAAACATCATCACTACTATGTATAGTAAGTTTTATCTATTTAACCTATAAAAAAATGATTAAATGGCGCATACCAGTATCCTATGTATTAACTGTAGTATTAATAAGTTCAGTAATATGTATAACTAAAGATATTGGACTATGGTTTATTCTATTTAACATATTATCTGGAGGATTACTTTTTGGAGCAGTCTTTATGGCTACTGATCCAGTAACCACTCCAATTACTAATACAGGTCAGTTAATAAGTGGTGTATTCTTAGGTATTATAACCATGTTTATTAGATATTTAACTCCATTACCAGAGGGAGTATTAATATCAATATTAATAGTTAACTTAATAACAATACTGATAAATTATTTAAGTATAAAATTATATAACAAAAAAATAATTAAAATATTATTAATGTTTCTAAGTACTATAATAGCCCTAGTACTAGGAGTAATAATAAGTACTAAGGTATTAAATAAAGAACCGGATGATAGTTTTAGTATATTATCTAAAACAAAAAGTGGTAATATAACAACTTATGAGGTAATGGGAAGAGGTTATGCTGGTAAAAATAGTTTAAAATTAAAGATAGTATTTACTAGTGGTAATATTTCTAATATAGAGTTATTAAAGAGTAATGAAACATATACTGCTATTATAAAGGATAATAATTATTTAGATAAGATAAAGAATAATCAAAATAATCTTGATAATTTAGATACTATCAGTGGTTGTACTTATTCTACTAAATACTTAAAAGAAATGGTAACTAAAACAATAGAAGACTATAATAAATAGTTTTCTTTTTTTCTTTAGAGCCTGTAGTCTCTAAAGGCGTAAGAAAGCCTTAGGTCTTCCTTACGACAATTTATTTAAAGCATAAACTAACTATTTATTCTTACTTATTTGACCATAGTATAAACAAACCTAAGTCTTATTAAAAGCCTATTAATTAGTATAAAAAAGCAATTAAAAACTTTACTTTTAATATTAGCAATGTTATAATTAATATGGATAGAAGGTTGATAAAGTGGCAAAGAAAAAAACTAAAAAAGATAGTGAAAAGAAAAAATTTGAATATACAAATGAAGTGGTAGGTATAATACTAATACTAGCTGCAATTATAGGAATAGGAGCCTATGGACCTGCGGGTAATTTTATAAAATCATTCGCAGTATTTCTAGTAGGTAATATATATCCATTCCTTTTATTTGGATTATTAATATTAGGAGGATATCTAATAGTAAAAAGGAAAACGCCTAACTTACTTAGTCTAAGATGGATAGGCTTTTATATACTGGTAATATCTTTCTTAGTATTACTTCACTTAAAATATATAGAAGTACATTCACAAGAAGGAATAAAAATAATAACAGAAACATTTAATAATCTATTAAAAGCCTTTGATAACACAGGAAATACAAATATAGTAGATACTATAAGCTATGCTATTTCCAATAGTGGTGGAGGTATGATAGGAGCAATCTTTACTTATGCTTTCTTTAGTTTATTTAAAGATGGTACTAAGATAGTTATTATTACTTTAATTGTAATTGGTACAATATTATTATTTAATACTAGCCTTATTGATTTAATTAAGAAAATAAAAGTACCAAAGATTAAAAAGAAGGAACATAAAGAGAAAGAAAATGCTGATACTACTGATAGTAGAATAATTCTTCCTACTGTAGACAAAACTCCAGATAAAGAAGAAAAAGATTTACCAGTAGAATCAGATATACCAATAAAGACTGCTAGTGCAAGTGTAATGGTAAAAGAAGATACTGAAGAAGAAAAACCGGTAATTAATGTAAATTACAAGTTGCCACCATTAACATTATTAAAATTATCTAAAGGTAATAATGATAAAGAAAATATTGAAGCAGTAAAACAAAATATAACTACTTTAGAGAAAGTACTTGCTGATTTTGAAATACCAGGTAAGATAAAAGAATGTCATATAGGACCATCAGTTACTCAGTATGAATTAGAGTTAAAAGCAGGTACTAAAGTTAATAAACTATTATCAATACAAAAAGAGATAGCTTTAAATTTAGCCGCTAAAGATGTAAGAATACAGGCTCCAATACCTGGTAAAAGTACTATTGGTATAGAATTACCAAATAAAGTAAATAGTGCTGTATCATTTAGAGAAATACTAAGTAAATTACCAGAACCAAGTGATAAATCATTACTTGCTGTAGGACTAGGTAAAGATATTATGGGTACAGTAAAGTGGGCTGAAATAAATGCTACACCACATCTTTTAATAGCAGGTGCAACAGGTAGTGGTAAATCAGTATGTATTAACTGTATAATAGCTTCAATATTAATGAGAACTAAACCTGATGAAGTAAAATTAGTAATGGTAGACCCTAAAAAAGTAGAATTATCAATGTATAATGGTGTACCACACTTACTTACTCCGGTAGTAACAGATCCTAAGAAAGCCTCTATTGCTTTAAAAAATATTGTAGTAGAGATGGAAAGAAGGTACCAAGTATTTGAGGATACTAAATGTAAGAATATAAGTTCTTATAACAAAATGTGTGAAACAAATACAGACTATGTAAAGATGCCATATATTGTATTTATAATAGATGAGTTAGCAGATTTAATGCTTGTAGCTGCTAAAGATGTTGAAGACTCAATAATGAGAATCACTCAAATGGCTAGAGCAGCAGGTATTCACTTAATCGTAGCTACACAAAGACCATCTACTGATGTAATAACCGGTGTTGTAAAAGCTAATATACCATCTCGTATATCATTTGCCGTATCATCATCAATAGATTCAAGAACAATCCTAGACCAAACTGGGGCAGAAAAACTATTAGGTAAAGGTGATATGTTATTTAAACCAATGGGAGAAAATGTTCCAATAAGAATACAAGGTGCTTATGTAAGTGATGAAGAATTACAAAAAATAGTAGACTTTACAATATCACAGCAGAAGGCTAACTATGATCACTCTATAACAGAAGAAAGAGGTGGCGAAGGAACAGATGCTGGTAAATATGATGATGGCTATGAATCAAAAGAAGAATATGATGATCCACTATATAACGATATTGTAGACTTCGCTATGGAGTTTGGTAAAATATCAGCCTCTCTAATTCAAAGAAAGTATCGTATTGGCTATAATAGGGCTGCTAGAATAGTAGACTTACTTGAAGAAAGAGGTATAATAGGACCACAAAATGGTTCAAAACCAAGAGAAGTATTAGTAAAAAGAGAGGCTAATACTGAAGAGGAATAATAAAGAAAAGGAGGACCTTCTCATGAATAAAATAGCAATTAAAAACGTTAACCATTTGTTAATTAGGGGGGGGGAGGCTTGAAAGTCTATTAACCTATATAAATAAAGGAATTATAGATAGTTTTAATATAAAGACCATAGGGAAAACTAATAGAAATATTAGTCTTTCTTTATAGTCTTTTTTGTA
>ENA-OPCV01001638-OPCV01001638.1-human-gut-metagenome-genome-assembly--contig:-NODE-1638-length-15947-cov-1.729235_pt1 | contig 15947 bp, 12 predicted proteins | sample MGYA00241257_ERZ501494 | MGnify/ENA primary metagenome ERZ501494 (study PRJEB25962, sample SAMEA2042618) | human gut metagenome | biome: human gut; feature: human-associated habitat; material: faeces...
ATAAAAAGGTTCAAGGAAGATTAGTTTACTTGAACCTTTTTCAATGGGTTTGATTAATATTAGATTTTCATTTGTTTAACAAGATAAAAGCTTATTGCCTAATCAATTTAATGGGGTAATAGAAATTAAACTTATTTGCTGCTTTAAAGTTTCATATTGAGCTTGTAGAGCTGATAAACTATTAGCCAAAGGGGTGATGTTTTCTTCGATAAACTTTGAAATATTAGGATTTTCTAAAGTGTTAAGCCTTGTATTCACTTTTTCTATGGCAGAAGAATTATTAAGATTAATTTCACTTATTGATGATTTAAGAGTGTTTACTGAATTATTAAGTGAGTTTATCATAGGTGAAAAATCAGATGAATCTGAAATGCTAGAAAGTTTAACTTCAATTTCAGCCAAGTGATCAACGATTGAGGCAATAGTTTCATCATTTTTATTTAAAATGTTTTTTAATATATCGTAATTAAGTTTTAAAGTATTAACGTTATCATTAAATATATCTAGCTTTTCTTCTAAGTTTAAAATTTTGCTAGAAAGTTCCTCAGTAGCATTAGAATCTGATGGTATGGATATGCTATCAGCAGTAGTTTTAACTATGGACTCTAAAGATGAGTATTTAGTATTAAGTTCATCAATTGAAGTTTTTAATGAAGTGAGCATTGAAGGCTCAATATTGCTTTCCAAAGTGTTTTTAGGTGCTAAATTTTCAGTAGTTTTATCAGGAATATTTGTAACTATTTCAGCAGTACTTTCTTCATTGTTATTAACTGTATCGGAGACTGTTTCAATGATTATATAAGGAGGATTAGATGAATTTTTACTTAAAAACTGAAGCATGGATGTATATTTTTCATGTGAGCTTTCTAAGGCTATGCCATAAAAGTTATCATAAGAGTTTTTTATTAGATAAGTAATATCAAATTCTATATATTTTCCACCTAATTCTTCTATTTTGTCAGAATAAGTTCCTTTTCCTGCTACAACATATACATTATATCCTCGCCTAGTAAAAGCTGTAATTTGATTTAATATTACAGTTTCTACGCCTCCTATTCCCATAGCATTATTACACAATAAAATATTTTTCATTTCATCACCTACATAGATTTATTTCTAAAACATTATACAGTTTATCAAATTCATTGTCAATAAATTTGAATTTTTTATATTACATGTAAATTTATTCCATCTTGTTGTCTTTTTGTTTGAAGGCAAAAAATTTACTTATAAAAAAGTTTAAAATAATAATTATAACACTAACTATAAGCTTACTTACAATTTCTGGAATTGGTATCATAAATAAAAGCATACATCCAAAAAACTCAATAATCATCGTTACTGCTCTTCCTGCTATAAATTTACAAAACTCATTAAAATTTTCTTTAAATCCCTTTGCTTGTGTATGAAAAACCCATTTTCTATTAGTAAAATACGCAAATAATATTGCCAAGGGTATTGCCACAAGGTTTGATATATTTGCATTTACCTTCATCAAACTATTTAAAATATAAAATGTAACAAAATTTACAAGTGTTGTTAGTATTCCAAAAATTATATATAATATAACATCTCTATCTAACAGTTTTTTAATCAACTTATTTATCTTTTCCATTTTTCTTTTCCTTTTTGCATAAATTGATGTTCTCTATTTTTCATCTTCAATATTTATTTTTTTATTTATTATATATGATGGTCTGTTTTTTTCTTCATCATATATCCTTGAAATATATTCAGATATTACCCAAAGTGATAATAATTGAACTCCACTAAAAAGTGTTATTGTAACCATTATAGAAGTCCAACCAGGTGTTAAATTATTCCACTTGAAAATAAAAGATAATATTGAATATATTAAAATAATAAATGATAGTACAATAGATGCAATTCCTAATCCACCAACAATTTTTAAAGGCTTACTAGAAAAACTTATAATTCCATCTAAAGCAAGTTTCATCATCTTTTTCAAAGGATATTTTGTTCTTCCAGCAACTCTTTTTTTTCTTTCATATTCATATGGAATTTGCTTAAATCCAACCCAACTAAAAAGCCCTCTTAAAAATTTATTATGTTCAGGCATTGAATTTATTACATCTACTACTTTTTTATCAATAAGCCTAAAATCCCCCGTATCTTTAGGAATTTCAACATCAGATAATTTATTTAAAGTTTTATAAAACATCTTTGCAGTAACTAATTTAAAAACAGATTCTCCTTCTCTTCTTTTTCTTTTTCCATAAACTACTTCATTTCCTTGCTCCCATAGCTCAACCATTTTCGGAATAATTTCTGGTGGGTCTTGCAAATCTGCATCAATAATAATTGCAAGATTTCCTGAAACATATTTAAGTCCTGCTGTAACAGCATTTTGGTGGCCAAAATTTCTTGAAAAAGAAATTACTTTGATATTTTTATCTAGTTTAGCTATTTCTTCTAGTATATTTAATGTATTGTCTGTACTTCCATCATTTACAAAAATAATTTCATACTCAATATTGTTTTCCGACAAAAGAGATGAAACTACTTCTGCAGTCTTGTGAATCATCGCCCCCTCATTGTATGCAGGGATAACCACTGAAAGTAAACTCATATCTCTACTCCTTTTGTAATGTAATAATATCGAAATAAACTGAAAAGTTTAATATTATCTATTTTATTATGATAATCCTAAAGTAATATTTTATACTTTATAGAGAATAAATGCAAGTTATGTTGTAAGATTTGCATATAAGTTATATACAAGATTTATGATAATGGGCATTAATTGAAGTTTGTATATTTTTATGGTAGACTTAAAAGTGATGTGTAAATGTAACACAGGAAGAAAATAGAAAAATACAGAAAGGAAACATACATATTTAAATGTATGATTTTGGGAGGATGAACAAAGTTAAAAAATGGCAATGGGGACTACTTTTTGTTGTACTATGTGCATTATGCTTTTTGTATCCATACACAGGTGATGACTGGGCATGGGGAAGCAGCATAGGAATAGAAAGATTAAACACATGGTTCGATAATTATAGCGGACGTTATTTCGGCAATTTAATTGTACTTGCACTTACAAGATCAAATATTTTAAAGACAATTGTAATGTCAGCATGTATTACATTAATTGTCTGGATGATTACAAAAACAAATGAAGGTAAGTGGCAGATGGCTACTTTGGTTACAATACTTATTTTTACTGCACCTAAGGCAGTTATAAGACAGAGTATTGTTTGGACAGCCGGATTTTCAAATTATACTACATCCATTGTTCTTATTCTTTTGTACGGATTGTTTGTAAGAAATTTATTCATAGAAGATGGAAAGAAGCATTCTAATGTATGGGCAATTCCAATGCTTATATTAGGATTTTTGACAACACTTATTGTAGAACACGTAACAATACTTGCAGTTATAATGGCAGTATATATTATTGCATTTAATTTTATAAAAAACAGAAAAATAGAATTGTCTCACGTGGCATATTTCGTGGGAACAATTGCAGGGACAGCAACAATGTTTTCTAATTCTGTTTACTCATCTATTGGAAGCGGAAGCGATGGTTACAGAACTGTCGGAGCAAGTGAAGGCGGAACATTGGAGAGAATTATAACTAATTACTTTGATGTAATTGGAAAAGAAATGATGTTTGATAATATTGTTTTGTGTGTTGTAATGGCAATTGTTGTATTAATAGCTTTTATTCAATACCATGACAAGCTAGAAAGTAACATGGCAAAGATTGTTTCATGTATTTCGTTAACATTGGTTATGGGAACATTGGTATATGGAATTATAACAAGAGTTGATACAGAATGGATTTACAATTGGAAATATGGAAAGTATCTTGACGGCGTATTTAATGTTATTTTCTGGATTTCATTACTTGTACTTGTTTTAAGCCTTTTTAAGGATAAATATGTAAAGTACAGATTGTCTTTTATATTGGGATGCATAGCGTGTGTGTCAGGACCATTACTTATGGTTACACCAATTGGACCAAGATGTTTCTTTGCAACATTTGTTTTAACAATATGGTTTATTGCAGAAGTATGTAATCTGGTTAATATAAATGAGGATATATATGGTATCCTGACAAAAATGGAAATTGCCGCCCTTGTAATTGTTATGGGAATGCAGTTTGCAGTATATGCACCGATTTATAAAGCTGATAGAGCAAGACTTGATAAAGTAAGAAAAGCGGAAAGTGAAGGAAAATCAGAAGTTACTATTCAGAGACTTCCTTATGAGGGATATATTCACGCACCATCACCTAGCGAGGAAATATGGGAATACAGATATAAGTTATTTTACAATATTTCACAGGACCTAAAGATTAAAGTGGTGGAACATAAATATTAAAAAAAGCAAAATAATGAAGGGGAAAATAAATGAAAATTTCAGTAATTATTGCAGCTTATAATGCAGAAAAATATTTGGTAGAAACGTTGCAGAGTGTAGTTAATCAGACATTGGATGACTATGAAATCATTACAATAAATGATGGCTCTAAAGATGGAACACTGGATATATTAAAGGAATATGAGAAAGAATATCCTAATTTTACAGTAATAAGTAAAGAAAACGGCGGGGTGTCAGCTGCAAGAAATGATGGATTAAACGTGGCACAGGGTAAGTATGTTTATTTCTATGATGCTGATGATATATTAGAATTGGAAGCCTTAGAGAAGATGTATGAGGCTGCTGAAAATAATAAGGCAGAGTTGGTAATTGCCGGATATGATATGTTTGACCAGTATAAGACTACAGAAGTAAAAGAGTTGAACAGCTTACTTGAATTAGAGAAAATAGATAAATATGATACAGACATTTTAAAAACATTCTCTTTAACAAACAAATTGTTTAGAAGAGATATAATAGAAAAATATAATTTAAGATTGCCACCAATATCTTATTCTGAAGATGGCGTTTTTTCAATGAATTATGTTTATCATGTCACTAAAATCACCGGATTGGAAATGGTAGTTACCCATTACAGAAGAATGATTGGTGACACTAATGCGGCAACACAGAATATATCAGATTCTAAGGTGGAAGATTATATTGAAGCTCACAGACTTATTCTGCAGGCTGCAAGAGATAGTATATTAAGGGATTTTCCTAAATACAAATCCATTAATCAGGTAAGAGCAGAAGATAAGGAATTAACAGAGTATTTAAATAGAATTATTTATAAAGAGTTAAATATTCTCATTAAGCAGTTTTATTCAAAATTCTGGTCTTTGAAAAAAAGCACAATTGAAAAAATTAAAGACGAAATCTTAGAAAAAATAGAAATCTTAGATTTACAGAATGCATCTTTGGTAGCCGACGAAAACCCTGATATTTCTTTATATAATATTATTACAGATGAGGAAGAAATGAAGGAAAATGCATATTTTACAGCAGTATTATATGGCAAAGAAAATGATGAAGAACAGTTTATTAAGTGCCTAGACAGTCTGGCTAACCAGAATCTTGTTGGGTTAAATATTGTTTTACCTGAAAGTATGAAGAAAATAGTTGAGGACAATGACTGCTTCCAGAAAAATATGATTTTCGTAGAGGCGCAGTCTGAAGAAGAGTTGTTTAGAAAAGCACTTGAGACAACTAAGACCAGATATATAACTTTTTGTGATAGTAAGATTTTATATTCAAATAACACATTCAAATATGTGTTTAAGAGATTTATAAAGACTCATAAGGACTTTTTAATAGAACTTATTTATCATACTAATTTCAATGAGCCACAGCCTGTTTATTTAAACAGAATAGCTCAGGAATCAGTTATGAATGAAGTTGGATATAATGATAATCTTTGCATGGATTATACATTGGCAAACAAGTTCTTTGATGTGTATTTTGTCCGTGAAATAATAACGGATGAAAAAGGAATAAAGGAACATATTGAAGATTTCTATAAAAAGGGTTGCTATACATTCTTTAATGATGGCATAGTTCATTTTGATGGAAAAGAAAGAGAATTTATTTCTTTCATTGAACATGACGGAAGTACAGAATATATAAAAAAATATTTTGAAGATGCACAGGTTGACTTAAATAGTGAGGATTTGGCAATGAATCCGGGAGAAGCATTAGTTAAGTTACAGGACATTTCTAATTTTAAAGAGAAAACTTTTGTTAACAATGTAATTAAGTTTGCAATAGAAAGATACAAGACAAAGGAAGTGATAAACAGAACATTGTTTATCAGTGTTAGAAAGAACGGAGAGCTTGAAGGAAATGCCAAGGCTTTATATCCTTATGTAAAGGGTGATAAAGTGATTTTCGCTAAGCAGTTACCACATAATCCGTTACAGATATTAAAAGCTGTCAAATTGATTTGTACAAGTAAAGTTATTGTAACAGATGATTATGTAAAATATTTAAGATATTTTGATTTAAAGCCTGAACAGAGAGTTATACAGTTGTGGCATGCCTGTGGAGCATTTAAGAAGTTTGGACAGAGAGGAACAAATTTGGAAATTAAGACAGACTTAGCAACTCATGCCCAGTACAATCTTGTGTCAGTAAGTGGTGCAGAAGTGCGACCTATTTATGCAGATGCTTTTGACGTTGACTTAAAGAAGGTTAAGGCTTTAGGCGTACCTAGAACAGATGAATTTTTTGATAAGGAACTTATAGAACATAAGAGAGAGGCAATATATAAGGCATATCCTGAATTAAAGGGAAAATTTGTTATTATATACGCACCTACATTTAGAGATGAAGGCGAGGGAAGAAGTCAGTTTAATCCGAAGATTGATTTTGACAGATTATCAGAAAAACTGTTGCCTAACCAGCAGTTTATTATTTGTCCTCATCCGGTAATGAAGAATGATATTGTGCCTAAGAAATACGACAATATTAAGGTTGTAAGAGATTTCTCAACAAACGATTTTATGTTTGTTTCAGATATGTTAATAACAGATTATTCTTCAGTTATTTTTGAGTATGCGTTATTAAAGAAGCCTATTGGATTCTTCTGTTATGATTTGGCCATATATGATAGAGGATTTTATTTGAATTATCCGGATGACCTTCCGGGTGAAGTATATGAAAATCAGGAACAATTGGAAGAGTTTTTGCAAGATTCCGAAAATACAAAGTTAACAGAAAAGTACGATACATTTATTAAAAAATATATGTCAGGTTGTGACGGACACAGTTGTGAACGTTTGGCAGGTTTAATAAATTCATATGTGGGGAGAAAATAAATGGGAAAAAAGATATCTTTTGTAAGTTCAAAAAATAGAGGGATAACCCTTGATATGTTAGTAGTAAAGGACTTTTTCAGAGTAAATGATGAGAAAGTTGAATTTAAGGATGTGGTTGCAAATGAAAATGCAAAAAATTCCCTTGTAAAAAAAGGAAACATAAGCATAAGAAAGGAGTATTGCAAAAACAATACTGACATAATATGCGTTGACGGTTCAATTGCAGGAAAATTACCTAAGAATGCACCGGAAGGAAAGAGGGTTCTTATAGCAACACCTTATGATTACCAGTTTAAGGCAATTAATGAACATGACAAGGGAGCATTTAAGAAAAAGAATACGTATAAGAATTTTACACATATTATTGTAGGTTCACCTTTTGAAAAAGAGCTTTTGAAAAAATGCTATAATACACCGAAGTCAGAAATAATTGATCAGGTGTGTTTGCCATACTCGTGGAGATTGAATCAGGAAGAATTTAAGAAAAAACATTATGGTAAGTATTGTAAACATTATCCAATGTTAAAAGGCAAAAAGATTTTGGCAATATTATTAACTGGAGAGTTGGATGAAGATGAGGAAAATCCATATGCAGAAGTTAACTGGAATAAGATTTTTGATAACTTAGATGATGACTGGATTATTTTTACTAACAGTGGGAAGCTGTTGGAGAATATGACTCATATAGGTTACGAACACAGAAACCAGTTTGTATATTCCAATAGAACATTTGATACAAGAGAAGTATTATCATTTGCTGATTGTTTAGTAACAAATAGTGGATTGTATGCAACATATTTTGCAGTTAGACAGAAACCTATTTATTGCCTAAAATATACTAACTGTCAGTTTGAAAAATATATGAAGAGAAAGTTTTCAAATTTATACATTAAAAACGTTGAAGACATTGATATGACAAAATTTTCAGAATTTACTTCAGAGAACGAAAAGTTTTGCGAATATTTCTCATATGATTGCGGTGAAAATCCATCAGCCAAGATATCTGAAATTTTTGAATAGAATATAGTAACAGGAAAGAGTAAGCATTATGAATTTTTTTCAAAAATTAACAGGACATTTTTCAACAATAACACGCCATAGACATAAGGTTATTGCCCATTGTGCAAAGGCGGGAATATTGTGGCAGGGACTTAGACACGACCTGTCAAAATATACTCCAACTGAGTTTATCCCTGGAGTAAAATACTATATGGGAGATAGAAGTCCAAATGAGGGGGAAAGAATGGACAAGGGCTATTCTAAGGCATGGTTACATCATAAGGGACGTAACAGACATCATTTTGAATATTGGGTTGATTACAATATGAAAAGTCATAAGAACGAACCTGTTGAAATGCCTTATAATTATGTAGCGGAAATGTACTGTGACAGACTGGCAGCAAGCAAAATATATAACGGTGACAAATACAAACAGACTGATCCGTTAGAATATTTTGTCAGAAGAAAATCAAGTAGAATTATTCATCCAAAAACCAGTGATGAAATTGAAAAGCTACTTGTTATAACTGCCAATGAGGGAGAAGATGCAGCATTTAAATGCATAAGACAGAAGTTAAAAAGCCAGAAGAAAGTATAGTTGGTAATACCGACTATACTTTTTGTAAATATTTTTACGAGAGGGAGAAAGATGAAAGATAAAACTACAACAATTTACAAAAACGCCATATTAAACAAGGCAACAGATGTTTTGCAAATATTTATTAAATATATAATCGTAATTATTTCTATGTTATTCTTAGGATTTATTTTCTTACAGAGCTTTTTTGGATCAACGTTTTTAGATTTTTGTGAATCATCTTTTTTTATTGAAAAACCATTTTGGAGTACAGTCCTTATAGTGCTGATTCCAATTTTAATTGCCATAATCGTAAAGATTATTCTGCAGAAGTATTCTATTTCAATAGTTACTCCAAATTATATTTTCCTTGGAATAGTAACGGTAGTTTATACGATTTTAATGATTATGTTTGTGTACAAAACAGGCATTCCGGCAATGGACGACCAGGAACTTATTTTGAACGCAGCCAATGACTTGCTTAACAATGTACCTGATATGTGGGATAAAGGAGCATATTGCTATAGATTTCCTAATCAGAACGGTTTTATTTTGTTTGTGGCACTTGGATTGAAAATGTTTGGCGCAGATAATCAGATGGTTTTCCAATATTTAAACATACCGATGCTTATATTAAGTTCATTCTTTTTAAGCAAAACCATTTACCTTTTATTTAATGATAAGAAACTGGCACGTTATTCATATATTTTACTTTTGGGATTCTTCCAGTTGAATTGTTATGTAACATTTGTTTATGGAACATTATATGGACTTGCGGCTTCAGTTGCAGGAATATTCCTTTTGATTAAATATTTCAAAAAGAGAAATATTGTTAACGGACTTGTAGGTATTTCACTTCTTTCAATAGGATATGGATTTAAGTCAAACTATCTGATTATGATTGTTGCAGCTTGTCTGTTATTATTATTTGATGCAATAGTAAAAAAGAGTTTGAAATCAGTAATCTCTTTAGTGTGGGGAATTGTTTTTTATGTTGTTGTAGTTACTTCAATTTCGTCAACTATTTATCATCTTACAGGAAAGAAAGTAGATGAGGGAACACCTAATACAGCATGGGTAGCCATGGGACTACAGGAAAGTTATAAGGCACCGGGATGGTGGAATGGATATAATGCTAAAGTTTTTGCAGACAATGAATATGATATTCCAAAAACAAAAGAAGCAATTTCACAAAATATATCTGAAAGAATGGAAGAATTAAAAAAAGATAAAGACTATACAATGTCATTTTTTAGCAGAAAAACAGCATCTCAATGGAGTGAAGGAACATTTGAATGTTTTTATATAACAAACTTGGATAGAGGACGACTTTCTAATCCAACATGGACAGATTCGGTGAAGAATCTAATGGTGGACGGACATTCAGCCAATCGTGCAGTTACTACAATATGTAATTATTTTATTGTGTTTTTGTGGCTTGGAATAATATTATTCTTAATATTCGATTTCCGAAAACTGGATGCTTATAAGTTGATTTTTGCAATTACATTTATAGGAGGATTCCTATTCCATCTTGTTTGGGAAGCAAAAGGTCAGTATACAATAATTTATGCTTATCTTATGATTCCATATATGCTTAGAGGCTATCAGTTATTGCTTAGAAGAGTATGCAACATAAGCCTTGGCGAAAAAGAGGCTAAAGAAAAGAGAGGAACAATTATTCCTGTGGTTGTCATTGCTTTAGTTGTAATAGTAATAGGCATTTCAAATAATAAAGTTGTAAATGAAACAATAAAGCTAAATGGCGATAAGGAAAGATATGAGTCATATATGAGCCATCAGGTTGATGACTTGGATGATGGTAATTATACAATAATTCCCGAAAATGATTCATCTGTAACACTGGCAGGATTAATAGATAATGATAAAAAATATTCAGACAAGTTTGCTGTTGACTGTTCTCTCATAAGTCTTTGCAACAAGAACAGCAACGGAATATCTGACCAGTCACTTGGAATACTGGAAGGCAAAATGAATCCTGGAACTTCAGTAGGACTAAGTGCAACAGACCGTTCAATATTCCAGCGCTGGATTGTTAAAAAGATAAAAGATAATACCTATACTATTTATGATGAATACAATCTGGCATTAACATATGACAAGAAGAAAAAGACTCTTTCAATTGAACAGTATACCGGAGATAAAAACCAGCAGTGGGTTATATATTTGGCAAAATAGAAAGTGGTTGCGTATAATATATTTTAGAATTTGGATTGGTTCCGTGGGGCCAACATATTTAGCACAAAAACAGAGCTGCATTGACTTTTGCCAATGCAGCTCTGTTAATTAAGAACTTTTTATAGTCCAGTTATTATTATTTTTCTGCAACATAATTTGTTGCCTTAACCCAGTTTTCATAAGGAATCATCTGAGCCCAATATGTATTGATAGGTTTTGTTTCATTCTTGTATAAGTCAACTAAAGACTGCTTAAATGTTAATTCTTCATCTGTAATTCTCTTAAGACCGGCAGGTATTGTCCAGTAGCATTTGCCAAAGTACCATAATTTATCATAATTACCAGTACTTATACATGCGTTTGTTACAGCCTGGTCTGTGTTTTTGTGATGGATATGACCTGTTTCTCCGGCAGGACTATGTGTTGCAATCAAATCCCAATTCTTACTCTTAATAAGTTTAGTTACATCAGCAGCAACACCGTCTTTTACAGAATCCCAATCATATTTAACCCATTTCTTATTAGCATCTCTAACAAGGTCAGGATAATCTAAAATAATTCCCTTAATGCCTGCTTTTTCCATTACAGACTTAAATTCATTCTTTCTAACATCTGTGAAATGATTTGTAAGACATACAACAAACCAGTTACCTGATTTTAAATGAGCACCGCCCCATAATGTTTCGTCATCAGGATGGGCAACAATCATAAGCTTGTTACATCCGCTAGTATCAATGTTGTCATATAATAATGAATTTTCAAAGAAGCCTGTTTTATTTTCTACAACTAAGAGCATTCTTAATGTTTCTTTCTTTTTTGAAGGAGTTGCAGTAATGTAAACTTCACCCGGTCTCTTTGTTGTTATAAGACCATTGGCATCAACTGTTGCTATAGATTGATCTTCAGATTTATACTGTATTTTTTCAATGTCGTGATTTGTGTACTTAAGAACAATCTGATAATTGTTTCCGTATTTAACTGTTGCTTTATTGCCATTCTTAAAACTAATCTGTGGAACTTCCTCAGTTTTAATTTTATAAGTCTTTTTAACCTTTGTTTCTTTGGAGTAAACAGTGATTTTGACTTTACCTTTTTCCTTTATTGTAAGTAAACCATCTTTAGATATTGTGGCAACATCATCGTTAGAACTGTCCCAAGTTATTTCTTCCAATGTTTTCTTAGGTGTAGTCTTGTAATTTAACTGATACTGCTGACCTATGTAATAATGTTTCTTCCTACCAACAACTTTGATTGATTTTACATTTTTAAAAACTTTAACCTTGCATTTAGCCTTTTTTGAAGTACCTTTAATCTGGGCATATACTGTAATGTTACCTTTTTTAAGAGCCTTGACAACCCCTTTCTTATTTACAGTGGCTACCTTTTTGTTTGATGAAGAATAAACTACATCGCTCTTTTTGTAATTGCCTGATAACTTGACTTTAAGCTGCTTGCGCTGTGTAGCAAACATTGTTATCTTTTTGCTATTGTTGTTAAAAGATACAGCTTTTGGAGCTGCATGTACGCTTAATGTACCAATGCCACATAGACATGTCAGCAAAGCAAGAGTTGTAATTAATTTTTTTGTTACTGAATTTTTGCTCATTTTTTTTCACCTCATTTTAATATTTTCATTCTCAAAGAACAATTTTATTGTATTATTCGAAAAAAAGCAACATAAACTTTGTTGCTGATAGTTCCAAACAGTAAAAAATTAAGTAAATTTTGTAAACAAATTGTATATTGAAAAACAAAAAAATTGCAAAAAAAAATCCACCGGAAAACGATTATGCAACGCACCGACGGATTTAGTATTAATATTAAGCTTCTGTTTTATCTTTTTTAAAAATAACAAGTTTGCTGAATACATAGTTAAGTAATACAACAAGAAATGACATTGTAATCTTGCACACGCTACCTTCCAATCCGAAGATTGCCTGATTAAATCCGTGGCTTACAAGGAAAGGAACACCGAAGATTTCGATTAAACCTGTTGCGATTCTCGCAGACAAGAATAAGCTTAATTCCTTAAGAACAAACTTAGGATTCCATGAATAACTTTCAAATACGAAAAGCTTGTTTGTTATGTAAGCAAAAGTTACAGCTAAAACCCATGAAACCACATTGGCAACAAAAACATCAATAGTGCTTGCTGAAATATGAAGGGGTCCTGTTAAATGGTTGCCCGGATGGCAAAACATAACCATAAGACTGTAAACTACCCAGTTAACAACAGTGGTTCCACCACCCATAATAAGGTACATAATAATTTCTTTATATTTAATAAAAAGTTGTTTAATAGTTTCCATTAAAAATCTCCTCCACTTAATTTAACTTCGACAAGTATAACACAAAAAATAAAAGTTGTAACTATTTCCTTAAAAATCGGGAAAAATCAATAATTTACTGTAGATAATTGCAAGAAACAAATAAAATGTTATAATGAACAGGTATGAAAAGGAGGGACAATATGAAGCCAATATTATACATAGTTATACCTTGTTATAATGAAGAAGAGGTTTTACCTATTACAAAAGACTTATTTTTAAACAAACTTAAGGAATTAATTTCAAAAGAAAAGATCAGTGATTCAAGTAGAGTAATGTTTGTTAATGACGGCAGTAAGGATTCAACATGGGAGATTATTAAGAAGCTGGCATTAGAAGATGAACATTTCATCGGAATTACACAGAGTAGAAACAGAGGACATCAGAATGCAGTTCTTGCAGGTTTGATGGAAGCAAAAGACAAGTGTGACATTACTATATCTATTGACTGTGACGGTCAGGATGATATTAATGCCATGAATGAAATGGTTGATGAATATTTAGAAGGAAGCGAAATCGTGTATGGTGTGCGTTCTAAGAGAGATACAGATACTTTCTTTAAAAGAGCCACTGCTGAAGGCTTCTATAAAGTTTTAAATATAATGGGAGCAGAGGTTGTGTTTAACCATGCAGATTACAGACTTGTTAGTAGTAGAGTTCTTAATGAGTTTGCTAATTTTAAGGAAGTTAATCTTTTCCTTAGAGGAATGTTTCCACTTGTAGGTTTTAAGAGCACAAGCGTATATTATGAAAGAAATGAAAGAATTGCAGGGGAAAGTCATTATCCGTTAAAGAAGATGCTGGCACTTGCATTTGATGGAATTACAAGTTTAAGCATTAAACCAATACGAATGATTACAAGCTTTGGCTTTATTGTGGCATTGGTAAGTTTCATTTTTATTATAGTTTCTATTATACAGAAATTCGTTGGCACAACAGTAACAGGATGGACAAGTACAATAGCTGTTATATGTTTTGTTAGCGGTGTTCAGTTAATATGTATGGGTGTTCTTGGAGAATATATTGGAAAGATATATATGGAAGTAAAACACAGACCACGTTACATAATTAGTGAACGAACAGAAGATTTAAAAGAGAAGGATAAGTAAGATGGAGCAAAAAAAAGGAGCGGGTAGAATAGCAAAATGGGATAACGCAAGATGGATTCTGATTACACTTGTAGTTATATGCCATTTTTTTGAAAATTATTTAGGAAACCCAGTAGCTAATTCACTGTTTTTTTATGTATACACATTTCATATGCCGGCATTCTTCCTTATAGCAGGTTTGTTTTCAAAGAAAACAGTAGAAGACAGAAGAATCGACAAAGTTGCACCTTACATATTAATTTACATATTTATTAAAATAGTAAATTGGATTGTACAAATGATAATTTACGGGAAATATACTTCTATAAATTGGTTTGTTGAATCGGGAGTTGCATGGTTTGCATTGGCAATGTTTTTTATGTATATAATAACATTTTACACAAAACGCTTTAAACCGGTTTATGTGTTTGTCTTATCTGTAGTTATTGCAATGATTTTAGGCTATACAGGTGAGAATACAGATATTTTCTGTTGGTTGAGAATTGTTAATTTTTATCCATTTTTCTATTTAGGATATGTTATTTCAATAGAAGACATAACGAAATGGTTGGAAAATAAAAAAATAAAAGTAATGGCAATTATTTCGTTGATTACTTATTTTGTAATATGTTATGTAGGAATTGACAAAATCTTTTGGCTAAGATTTTTGTTAACAGGAAGAAGTGGATATTACCGTTTGGAATATGGAATGGCATATGGTCCGCTGATTAGATTAGGAGTGTATGTTATTTCATTCTTTATAGTATTTATGTTCCTAAGCATTATGCCGAAAAGAAGATTTATTTTATCAAAGATAGGTCAGAGAAGCTTAAGTGTATATGTATTCCACTATGTTTTTATCTATATTTATATGGCAAGCAGTTTGTACAAATATTTGCCTTACAAGTATCCTAACAAATGGTGGTTATTTATTGTTGCAATTGGAATAGTAGTCACATTCATATGTGGAACAAAATGGCCTGATGCATTATGCAAATGGATTATGAATAGTAATATTAAATATAGAAAGAATGTCAAACAGTAATTATTTTAATCAATAGGAAAATCCTATAATGAAAGGAAATATATGAACAGTTACGATAATAACGGACAGATAAATAACTACAATAATTCATATATGAACGAACCGGAGCAGAGGAAAATCCCATATGTAACAGCAGTGCTTGTTGCAATAAATGTGGTAGTCTTTCTGGTGATGGAATTTTTTGGCTCAACAGAAAGTGGTGAATATATGTATGCTCACGGAGCATCATATGCACCGGATATTTTCGAAAACGGACAATGGTACAGAATACTAACAAGTATGTTTATGCATTTTGGAGCAGAACATCTGATAAACAACATGGTAATGCTTTATATCCTTGGATATCAGATAGAAGAAAACTTCGGAAGAGTAAAATACCTTATAACATACTTTATATGTGGAATAGCCGGAGGCATAATCTCATCAGGAATCGAAATGATAACAGGAGAGTACTCCATAAGTGCCGGAGCTTCAGGAGCAATTTTTGGCATCTTCGGAGTCCTACTG
>ENA-OPCV01001645-OPCV01001645.1-human-gut-metagenome-genome-assembly--contig:-NODE-1645-length-15883-cov-4.787402_pt1 | contig 15883 bp, 6 predicted proteins | sample MGYA00241257_ERZ501494 | MGnify/ENA primary metagenome ERZ501494 (study PRJEB25962, sample SAMEA2042618) | human gut metagenome | biome: human gut; feature: human-associated habitat; material: faeces...
CCGGGACGACTCAAACAATCCTTCGGGCATGTATTCATCAGAGACTTAACAAAATAAGAAATCACGCAAAAACATTGCGTTCTGCGGCAATTATCTTAGTTCTCTGATGACAGAACAATTTCATGTATTGGCTGCAAAATAGTTTATTACTCACATAATAAGCAATATGTGGTTGTGCAATAGCTTCCGGTATGGGAAGTTTGAATCAATAATTGTTGTTCTTCTCAGCTTCGTTTAACTTGCGGATCGTATCCTGAATATCTTCATAGGTCAACTCCTCACTACTAAAGGAAAGAATGGAATGCAGTGGAGTTCCGGTAAACATTGCTTTCATCATATCGGCAGTTCCACTTCCCATAGAATCATCGCCATCGTGATCGGTCGCCTCAGCGAAACCACTCCTCCGCAGCATTTCATCCAAAGCACTGCCATCTTTTGCAAACAATTCAACATCTTCGCAAGTTGTTATGTAATCTGCGACAAAAGGAATCTTTTTGCTGCCGGTGATCGATACAGTATACTGCAAACGAATGTCGCGGGAAGATGAGGCAAGCAGAATTTCATAATCGCCGCTTTCTGCATACCAATCGTGAATACGAGTTTCATAGTAGCTAAATGCGCGAGCGTTCAGCGTGAAAGTCACTGTCTTTGTCTCGCCGGCTTTTAGGAATACTTTAGCAAAGTCGCGCAGTTCCTTTTCAGGACGGATTTCATATACGACAGGATTTTTAATATATAGCTGTACGATTTCAGCACCGTCGCAGTTACCGGTATTTGTAATGTCAGCACTGACAACAATTTCATCGGTTTCTTTGATAACATCGACGTCGGCGGCGTTTTTGCCGTTTACGGTTACTTTCATATTGCTGTAGGTAAAATCGGTGTAGCTGAGTCCGTATCCAAATGGGAACAAGACATCCATCTTTTTCTTATCATAATAACGATAGCCGATAAAAACGCCTTCCTGATAGCAGACTTTCTCACGATTTCCAGGGAAATTTAAGTAGGAAGGATTATCCTCTAAGTGCAGTGGGAAGGTCTCGGCAAGTTTGCCACAAGGAGTTGCATCGCCAAAAAGCAGATTGACAGCAGCGCCACCGCTTGCCTGTCCGGCGAGGTACATTTGCAAAACACCTGCAACTTTGTCAAGCCATGGCATGGCGATCGGGGAACCGCTATGCAAAACAACGACTACATTAGGCTGTACTTCGCTAATGCGGGCGATCAATTCATTTTGATTTGCCGGCATATTCAGATGGGTTCGGTCAAATCCTTCGCTCTCGAAAGAGTCTGGCAGACCGGCGAAGATAACGGCAACATCGCTTTCTTTTGCAAGGGTGATCGCTTCCTGAAGCAGCGTCTCATCTGTAGTTTCTTCGTCAATATGAAATCCTTGTGCATACGATACGGAATCTCCGGCGGCATCTAAAGCGCTTTCGACCGATGTGTTGTTAATATGACTGGAACCACCGCCCTGAATGCGGGGCACTTTTGCAAATTCACCGATAAACGCTATCTTTTTGTCTTTTTGCAAAGGCAGGATATCTTCATTTTTCAACAAAACAGCGGACTGCTCGGCAGTGGTTCTTGCCAGTGCGTGATGAGCAGCAACGTCGTATCCGCGTTCGACGCTGGATGGGAGTGGGTGTACCATAGAAGCTGGATCAATACCTTTTCTGGCAGTAAGATATTTGTCTACCATAGTAAGAATGCGTTCTACAGCAGTATCTAATACGGGTTCTTCCAGTTCTCCACTTTGTACGGCTTTTACGATGAGTTTGTCTGTTTCTCCGTGGCAATCCGGCATTTCAAGATCCAATCCGGCTTTGAGAGACGGAACACGCTCGTCCATCGCACCCCAGTCGGTCATAACCAGACCTTCAAAGCCCCATTCGTCACGCAAAACCTTATTTAACAGCCAATCATTTTCGCAAGAGTAAACGCCGTTGATACGGTTATAACTGCACATGATCGTCCAAGGCTGCGCCTTTTTGACTACCGTTTCGAAAGCTGCCAAATAAATCTCGCGCAAAGTACGTTCATCAATCTCTGCACTGATGCTCATGCGGCGCCATTCCTGGTTGTTGGCAGCAAAGTGTTTCAAGCTGGTGCCTACGCCATGCTCCTGAACACCATTGACAAAAGCAGCACCCAGTTCACCTGCTACGACCGGATCCTCGGAGTAATATTCAAAGTTACGTCCGCAGATCGGAGAACGCTTCATATTAATGCCTGGGCCCAGTAATACGGCAAGATCTTCAGCGACACATTCTTCGCCAAGAGCGTCGCCGACTTTATGCAGCAGGTCGCGGTCAAAAGAGCATGCCATAGCTGATGCAGTCGGAAAACCAATGGCTTTAATACTTTCTGCAACGCCCATATGATCGGCAAGACTTTCCTGCTTGCGGATGCCGTGCGGGCCATCGGAGACCATTGCGGCAGGAATATTTAAGCGGTCAATGGCTTTGGTATGCCAGAAATCTGCACCGGAGCAAAGACTTGCTTTTTCCTCTAGTGTCAGTTCGTTCACAAGTTTTTTTACATCTAAAACGTGTTCCATAAAATAGTCCTTTCCGAGGTGTTGACGGCGGTGAAAGACCGCCACACATCTCTATGTTTTATGTTAGTGAAAATTTTATTCATAAATGTCATATGCACAGTCATCGCGCACAAAGACGGGAATGATCTCCAGCGTTGCTTTAGCGGCAACGGTCTGACCACCGTCATAACTTGTCCCGGTAGCGGCCTCTGTCCAACGATGCCCCGCAGGGAGATATACGTCAGTCTGCGTAATACCGGCGTCTGTGATCGGCTTTACGAGCAGATCCGGTCCAAACATATAGCTGTCGGCGTTATTCCAGCAAGCAGCATCCTCCGGAAACTCATAGAAAAGCGGACGCATTACCGGAGTTCCCAACTCGTGTGCTTCACGCATACATTCGCGAATGTATGGGCGAAGACGTTCACGCAACAACAGGTAACTTTTCAAAATTTCATAGATTTCTTCTCCCCAAGTCCAGATCTCGTTATCTTGTCCCGAACTGAACTGGCGGACGCCATCAATATATTCTACGTCGCGTTCATAGTATGGAGAGCGTTCTCCGTGCAGACGGAATACCGGAGAAAATACACCCCACGCAAACCAGCGCACCAGCAGCTCGCGAAATGCCGGATCTTCGTTATTGCCACCCAAGAAACCGCCGATATCCGTCGTCCACCAAGGAATGCCGGCAAGTCCCATGTTAAGCCCGGCCTGCACCTGCTGTTTCATAGAACGGAACGAGGAATGAATATCGCCTGACCACGTCAGAGCACCATATTTTTGGCTGCCGGCCCAGGCGCAGCGCACAAGGTTTAACACATTTTCCTGCCCCTGCTCCCGTAATCCATCATAAAAACCTTTGGCGTACATGAGAGGATAGATGTTGCTGCACTGTAAAGCAGGACCTTTGTGGTAGCGGTAAATATCAAAATCATACGGCCCATATTCCGGCTCAGCCTCATCCAGCCAAAAGCAGCGAATGCCTTTATCGTAATAATTCTCCTTACAGCGTTCCCAAACATATTTTTGTGCGCCCGGATGTGTAGCATCATAAAAAGTCGTAGTTCCCATCCAAGTCATATTAACGCACAAACCGCGGTCAGACGTGATGAGATACCCTTGATCTGCCATCGGACCATAGTTCTCGGAACGTTCATCGATCGTCGGCCACACGGATACGACCGGTTCAATCTGCATTTCGCGCAATTCGCGGATCATTGCCTCCGGATCCGGCCAGTCCTTTGGATCAAACTTGAAATCACCCTGCATAGTCCAATGGAAAAAATCCACCACGATCGCATCGATCGGCAGACCGCGGCGTTTGTATTCGCGCGCAACAGCAAGCAGCTCTTCTTGGGTACGGTAGCGCAGCTTGCACTGCCAAAATCCAATGCCGTACTCCGGGATCATTGGAACACGGCCGGTAACGGCGCTGTAAAGTTCTGTCAGTTGTTTAGGTGAATCGCCGGCGCAGATCCAGTAATCGAGTTTTTTGGTATTTAGGGCAGTCCATTCGGTTTTATTTTTGGCAAAAGATGCCGTACCGATGGCCGGATTGTTCCACAAAAAGCCATATCCCCGGCTTGAGATCATAAATGGAACACTTGCCTGGCTGTTGCGGTGCGCCAGTTCCAAAATACAGCCTTTCTTGTCCAAAAAGTCATCTTGATATTGTCCCATGCCAAAGATTTTTTCATCGTCAAATGCTTCAAAACGCATGGCTAATGTATAATCGGTAGTGCCGGTGATCGGCTTTAGTTCTCTGGCATCGATACGCAGCGGCACACAAAAGCGGTCGATGCGGTTACGATTTTGCCAAAGTTCTTTTGTTAACAGCTCATTTTTTTCGTTATAATAGGAAATAACACCTTCAGGATCGATCACAGCAGTGAGGTTTCCGTTGTGAAATGTCACTTTGGTACCGGTCTCAGCATGTGCAGCACGTTCTTCGGCAGTACGGTAAAAGGCCGGTGTCATATCCACGGTTTCATAGTGGATCTCCGGGGTAAGGTCTGGAATTGGTTCTGTGAGTGCCCAGTCTTCTGTGTTCATTTCCGCCTCTTTGGTCATGCGGACGCGAATGGAATGTTCGCCCCAGGCTTCCATCCGGAGAGTGGTTCCCCCTTGGGACAGTGTTAAGCGTTTTCCATCATCATGTATGGTCATAATAATCCTCCGTGTGAGATAATATTTAGCCGGTTGCCAGCGTGTATTTCCACCCAAATAAAAAAGGTGCTTGACATCTTGTCCGTTTGGTGATAAGATGAACAATGCACTATTGTGGCTGACTAGACTATTAGGCTTATGCAAGGTTATTATAGCATAGTTTGAAGAAAATGAAAAGAGTTTTTGGAGTTTCTTCTTATAGTAGGATTGTACAGCACATGGTACTCTATAAAATTAAGGAGTGAAACGTCGATGGAGAAGAACAGAATACATCCAGTAAAAGTAGGCAAAGGCGTGAGAATGAGTTTTGCCCGTCAGAAGGAAGTCCTTGAGATGCCTAACCTGATTGAGGTACAGACGAATTCTTACCAGTGGTTCTTGGACGAAGGACTGAAAGAAGTGTTCCGGGATATTTCCCCAATTGCTGATTTCGGTGGTCATTTGAGCCTGGAGTTCGTTGATTTTGAGCTTTGCAGAGATGAGAAGAAGTACGACATTGATCAATGCAGAGAGCGTGATGCTACTTATGCTGCACCACTTAAGGTGCGCGTCAGACTTCACAACAAGGAGACGGAGGAAATCAAAGAGCACGAGATTTTCATGGGTGATCTTCCGCTTATGACAGCGACCGGAACGTTTATCATCAACGGTGCTGAGCGTGTTATCGTCAGCCAGTTGGTTCGTTCACCGGGTATCTACTATGCAATCAGTCATGACAAGGTAGGTAAAGAGTTGTATTCCGCAACTGTTATTCCTAACCGTGGTGCATGGTTGGAATATGAGACAGATTCGAATGATGTCTTCTCTGTCCGTGTTGATAGAAATAGAAAGGTTCCGATCACTGTATTTTTGCGTGCACTCGGTCTTGGAACCAATGAGCAGATCAAAGAAGTGTTCGGTGATGAGCCAAAGATTTTGGCAAGTATCGAGAAAGATACAACGGACAATTACAAAGATGGTCTGTTAGAGCTTTACAAGAAATTACGTCCGGGCGAGCCGTTGTCCGTAGATAGTGCGGAGAACTTATTAAATGGTATGTTCTTCGATCCGAAGCGTTATGACCTTGCCAAAGTTGGACGTTACAAATATAACAAGAAGTTACATTACAAAAACCGTATTGTTGGCTGCAAGCTTGCAGAAGATGTTGTAAATCCAACAACAGGTGAGGTATATGAGGAAGGTACTCTGGTAACAGAGGAACTTGCAACAACATTACAGAATGCAGCAGTTCCTTATGTGATGGCTGAATTGGAAGGCCATGTTGCTAAGGTATTGTCCAATATGATGGTTGACATCAAAGAGTATGTTGACATCGAGAATCCTAAGGAGCTTGGCGTTACAGAGAGTGTTTACTATCCTGTATTGCGTGAGATCTTAGATGAGAATGAGGATGATGAGGATGCGATCAAGGAAGCGATCGCTGCTAATATCAGTGAATTGATTCCGAAGCATATCACAAAGGAAGATATCTTTGCATCAATTAACTACAACATGCATTTAGAGTATGGCATGGGTAATGATGATGATATTGACCACTTGGGTAACCGCCGTATCCGTGCGGTTGGTGAGTTGCTGCAGAATCAGTATCGTATCGGATTATCCCGTATGGAGCGTGTCGTTCGTGAGCGTATGTCCACACAGGATATTACGACAATTACGGCACAGTCTCTGATCAATATCAAGCCGGTAACGGCTGCTGTGAAGGAATTCTTTGGAAGTTCCCAGTTGTCACAGTTCATGGATCAGAACAACCCGCTTTCTGAATTGACACATAAGAGACGTTTGTCTGCATTGGGACCGGGTGGTTTGTCCAGAGATCGTGCAGGTTTCGAGGTCCGCGATGTACACTATACACATTATGGACGCATGTGTCCTGTAGAGACTCCTGAAGGACCTAATATCGGTCTGATCAACTCTCTGGCATCTTATGCGCGTATTAATGAGTATGGATTTATCGAGGCACCTTATCGTAAGGTTGATAAGACAGATCCGGCTAATCCGCGTGTTACCAACGATGTTGTTTATTTGTCTGCAGATGAGGAAGATCGTTATATTGTTGCACAGGCGAACGAAGAGCTGGATGAAGAAGGCCATTTCGTGCGCAAGAGTGTATCCGGTCGTTTCCGTGAGGAGACTTCTGAGTTTGAAAAAGAGAAGATCGATCTTATGGATGTGTCTCCTAAGATGGTATTCTCCGTCGCAACAGCAATGATCCCATTCTTGGAGAATGATGATGCGAACCGTGCGCTGATGGGATCTAACATGCAGCGTCAGGCAGTGCCGTTGTTGGTTACAGAGGCACCTGCAGTTGGTACAGGTATGGAGATGAAGGCGGCTGTCGATTCCGGCAACTGCGTTATCGCAGAGGAAGACGGAATTGTTACACGTTCTGCATCGAACGAGATTATTATTAAGTCTAAATCAGGCGAAAAGACATATAAGCTGGCTAAATTCCAGCGCAGTAACCAGGGAACGAGCATGAACCATCGTCCGATCGTTGATAAGGGCGAAGAGGTAAAAGCAGGACAGGTTATCGCAGATGGTCCATCTACATGCGGTGGCGAGATCGCATTAGGTAAGAACCCACTGATCGGTTTCATGACTTGGGAAGGTTATAACTACGAGGATGCCGTACTGCTTAGTGAGAGATTGGTTCAGGATGATATTTATACATCTGTTCATATCAATGAGTACAATGCAGAGGCGAGAGACACCAAGCTTGGTGACGAAGAGATCACCCGTGATGTACCGGGTGTCGGCGACGACGCGCTCAAAGACCTTGACGAGAACGGTATTATCCGTATCGGTGCAGAGGTTCGTGCCGGTGATATTTTGGTTGGTAAAGTTACTCCTAAGGGAGAGACAGAGCTTACTGCTGAGGAAAGACTGCTTCGTGCGATCTTCGGTGAGAAAGCAAGAGAAGTTCGTGATACTTCTTTGAAAGTGCCACATGGTGAGTTTGGTATTATCGTAGATGCCAAAGTATTTACAAGAGAGAATGGAGATGAGCTTCCACCGGGAGTAAATAAATCTGTTCGTATTTACATTGCACAGAAACGTAAGATTCAGGTCGGCGATAAGATGGCTGGTCGTCATGGTAACAAGGGTGTCGTTTCCCGCGTTCTTCCGGTAGAAGATATGCCATTCCTGCCAAATGGTCGTCCACTTGATATTGTATTGAATCCTTTGGGTGTGCCATCTCGTATGAACATTGGTCAGGTCTTGGAGATTCACTTGAGTCTCGCTGCCAAAGTACTTGGCTTTAATGTCGGAACACCGGTATTTGATGGTGCTAACGAGTATGACATCATGGATACATTAGAGCTCGCAAATGATTATGTGAATACACCACTTGATCAGACAGAAAAAGAGCAGAAGATTGCAGAAGCACAAGAGGCTGGTGACGAAGAAGAAGTTAGCCGCTTGACAGATATCGTACCTTTTGAAGACAAGTACAAAGATCTTTTGGATCCGGAGGTGTTCCAGTACTTGATCGACAATCAGGATTACCGCAAAGAGTGGGAAGGCGTTCCGATCAACCGCGACGGAAAAGTTCGTTTGCGTGATGGTCGTACCGGAGAATACTTTGATGGAGCAGTAACCGTTGGTTTCATGCACTATCTCAAACTCCACCACTTGGTAGATGATAAGATCCATGCACGTTCAACAGGTCCTTACTCCTTAGTAACGCAGCAGCCATTGGGTGGTAAAGCACAGTTCGGTGGACAGCGTTTCGGTGAGATGGAGGTTTGGGCACTGGAGGCATATGGTGCCGCTTATACCTTGCAGGAGATCCTCACTGTGAAGTCTGATGATGTTGTTGGTCGTGTTAAGACTTACGAGGCAATCGTTAAAGGTGCCAATATCTCTGATCCTGGCATTCCGGAATCTTTCAAGGTTATGCTCAAAGAGCTTCAGGCATTGGCGCTTGATGTTACTGTTTTAGATGAAGATGGTAACGAAGTTATTATGGGTGAAAATGTTGAAGAGAACGACAACAGCGAAGATGTCACACCGTTGATCGATGGTGGCGCAGACTTTGCGTTTAGCAGTAGCGAGTCCTTTGAAGCTGCAGGTTATACCGAGGGTACCGCAGAAGAGCTGCAGGAAGCTGAATTTGCGGCAGACTTTGGGGATGAGCCCTCATTAGTATAGAGACAGGGATTGATCGTATAGAGTAGCCCGAAAGGGTAGATGGAGGATTACTATGGCAGAAAGTAATGTAAAGGAAGAGAAGCATATCGTATATGATGCAATCAAGATTGGTCTGGCATCTCCGGAAAAGATCCGTGAGTGGTCACGCGGCGAAGTAAAGAAGCCGGAGACGATCAATTATCGAACACTCAAGCCGGAAAAAGATGGTCTTTTCTGCGAAAAGATCTTCGGACCGAGCAAAGACTGGGAGTGTCATTGCGGTAAGTACAAGAAGATCCGTTATAAAGGTGTTGTCTGTGATCGATGCGGCGTTGAGGTAACCAAGGCGAGCGTTCGTCGTGAGCGTATGGGTCATATCGAATTAGCAGCACCGGTATCTCATATTTGGTATTTCAAAGGAATACCTAGCCGTATGGGATTGATCTTGGATGTTTCTCCAAGAAACTTAGAGAAAGTGTTGTACTTCGCATCTTATATCGTATTGGAAGTGCAGGACGGTGTAAACCTTCAGCCAAAGCAGATTTTGTCTGAGGCAGAATATCAAGAAGCTAGAAAGAACTATGGAGACGGTTTCCGCGCCGGCATGGGTGCAGAGTCTATCATGGAACTTCTGATGAGTATCGATCTGGAAGAAGAGTCAGCAAACCTCAAGGAGGAACTCCGCAACTCTTCCGGTCAGAAACGTGCTCGTATTGTAAAACGTTTGGAAGTTATCGAAGCATTCCGTGGTTCCGATAACAAGCCGGAGTGGATGATCCTTACGGTTATCCCTGTAATTCCGCCGGATATTCGTCCAATGGTACAGTTGGATGGTGGACGTTTTGCAACATCTGATATGAACGATCTGTATCGTCGTATCATCAACCGCAACAATCGTTTGAAGAGACTTCTCGAACTCGGTGCACCGGATATCATCGTTCGCAACGAGAAGAGAATGCTTCAGGAAGCTGTAGATGCGTTGATCGACAATGGTCGTCGTGGCCGTCCGGTTACCGGACCGGGTAACAGACCGCTGAAATCCTTATCTGATATGCTGAAGGGTAAACAGGGTCGTTTCCGTCAGAACCTGCTCGGTAAACGTGTCGACTATTCTGGTCGTTCCGTTATCGTTGTAGGTCCGGAACTTAAGATTTATCAGTGTGGTCTGCCAAAAGAGATGGCAATTGAGTTGTTTAAGCCTTTCGTTATGAAAGAGTTAGTATCCAATGGCACAGCACACAACATTAAACAGGCTAAGAAGATGGTTGAGAAGCTTCAGACGGAAGTATGGGATGTGTTAGAGGATGTTATTCGCGAGCATCCGGTTATGTTGAACCGTGCTCCTACCCTGCATCGTCTTGGTATCCAGGCATTTGAGCCTACACTTGTAGAAGGTAAAGCGATTAAGCTGCATCCATTGGTATGTACCGCATTTAATGCCGACTTCGATGGTGACCAGATGGCTGTCCATTTGCCACTTTCTGTAGAAGCACAGGCAGAGTGCCGTTTCTTACTGCTCTCTCCAAACAACCTGTTAAAACCATCTGATGGTGGTGTGGTTGCCGTACCTTCTCAGGATATGGTACTTGGTATCTATTATTTGACACAGGAAAGACCTGGTTCTCTCGGTGAAGGCAAGTTCTTCAAGAGCGTGAATGAGGCAATTACAGCATACGAAAACGGAGATCTTACACTTCATGCGAAGATCAAGGTTCGCCGTTTTGGTATCAATAAAGATGGCGTAGAGGAAAGTAGAATTATTGAATCTACACTGGGTCGTTTTATCTTCAATGAGATTCTGCCACAGGACATGGGATTTGTGGATCGTTCCAAGGACGAGAACTTCCTCGTTCCGGAAGTTGATTTCCATGTAGGTAAGAAGCAGTTGAAGCAGATCCTTGAAAAATGTATCGCTGCACATGGTGCAACAGGTACTGCAGAGACAATGGACAACATCAAAGCACTTGGATATAAATATTCTACACGTGCAGCAATGACAGTATCCATTTCCGATATGACCGTGCCGGAGGCTAAGAAAGATATTCTTGCTGAAGCACAGAAGACAGTAGAGCTTATCACGGATAAGTTTAATATGGGTCTTCTTACAGAAGAAGAGCGTTACAAAGCAGTTATCAATACATGGTATGCAGCCGATAATCAGTTGACAGAAGCGTTGATGAGCGGTTTGGATCGCTACAACAACATCTTCATGATGGCTGATTCCGGTGCCCGTGGTTCTCAGGCACAGATCAAGCAGCTCGCAGGTATGCGTGGTTTGATGGCGGATACATCCGGTCGTACGATCGAATTGCCGATCAAGTCTAACTTCCGTGAGGGTCTTGATGTATTGGAGTACTTCATTTCCGCACATGGTGCCCGTAAGGGATTGTCGGATACAGCGCTTCGTACAGCCGATTCCGGATATTTGACACGTCGTCTCGTTGACGTATCTCAGGAATTGGTTATTCGTGAGGTAGACTGCTGTGCAGACCGCGATATGATTCCGGGAATGGAAGTAACCGGATTTATGGATGGTAAAGAGGAGATTGAGGGACTTCAGGACCGTATTACAGGTCGTTTCTCCTGCGAAGACATCTACGATGATGAAGGCGAGCTTATTGTTAAGAAAAATCACATGATCACACCAAAGCGTGCTGCTCGTATTGTTAATACAAAGGCAATTGTAGATGCAGGCGATAAGGCTAAGGTTAAGATCCGTAACATTCTTACCTGTAAGTCACATATCGGTGTTTGTGCAAAATGTTATGGTGCCAACATGGCAACCGGTGAGCCGGTACAGGTTGGTGAGGCTGTCGGAATCATCGCAGCACAGTCCATCGGTGAGCCGGGTACACAGCTTACCATGCGTACGTTCCATACAGGTGGTGTGGCCGGTGACGATATCACACAGGGTCTCCCTCGTGTCGAAGAGTTGTTTGAGGCACGTAAGCCGAAGGGACTTGCAATTATCGCTGAATTTGGCGGAACAGTATCTATTCGCGATACTAAGAAAAAGCGCGAAGTGATCATTACAAATGAAGAAACCGGTGAGCAGAAAGCATATTTGATCCCATACGGTTCTCGAATCAAGGTATTAGAGGGTCAGACTTTGGAGAAAGGTGAGCCGCTCACAGAAGGTAGCGTAAATCCACATGATATTCTCGAGATCAAGGGTGTACGTGCCGTGCAGGATTACATGATCCGCGAAGTGCAGCGTGTATATCGTCTGCAGGGTGTTGAGATCAATGATAAGCATATAGAGGTTATTGTACGTCAGATGCTCAAGAAGATCCGTGTCGAAGACAACGGTGATTCCGAATTCCTGCCGGGTGTTATGGTAGATGCATTAGATTTTGAGGATGAAGTTGAAAAACTCCAGGCAGAAGGTAAAGAGCCACCAGAGGGCAAGCAGGTAATGCTTGGTATTACAAAGGCTGCGCTGGCAACCAATTCCTTCCTGTCCGCAGCATCTTTCCAGGAGACTACAAAGGTCTTGACAGATGCCGCTATTAAGGGAAAAGTGGATCCACTGGTAGGTCTCAAAGAGAACGTAATCATTGGTAAGCTCATCCCTGCAGGTACAGGTATGAAACGTTATCGTTCTGTACAGCTTGACTGTGATGAGGCGGCAGAGGACTATCTCGAAGAACAGCGTCTTGCAGCAATGAGAAGGCTGGAAGAAGGCGATGAATCCGAGGATGATGCAAAGGATAAAGACAAGTCCAAGGAAAAAGCAGAAGAAGCTCCGGAATCTGAAGAAGTATATTTCACATCGACAGAGGACGATGAGTAGTTTATAAAATACAGTCATTACGAGAAGCGCTTTAGCAAAATATTGCTTTAGTGCTTCTTGGTGTACTGTTATTGCAAAGTGATTGTGGGAACGGTGGGATATGGGAAAATTGAATAACTTAATTTTCAAGAAGAGAAAAAATGTATATTTTACTCTTCTTTTTTTGTTCCAGTTTTTTTGAAAATATGGTAAAATATGAGATACCAATATGGGGATTACGACAGCGTGTGCACACCGATACAAAATGTATAGGGGAGTGATGCAATGGATAAAGAAAGTATAGTGGACGTCCTCACTGCTGATACCGATGTATTTTTTGCCTGTTGGGATACAGACAATGGATGGCAGGTATTGACCAACGGAAATGCAAGTTTTCCGGCAGCATTATTTGCACAGAAAGGAATTGAAGCGTTACGAGATGTCGTTGCAGAATCAGACAGCAGACTATGTGATAACTTTTTGCAAGAAATTGACCGTGGCGTGGAAAGCCATAATAACGAAGACGTCATTAAAGGAAATTGTCGTACGGTACATATGCATATATTAGATATGCATGGAGAATGTATATATTATCGCTTAAAATGCAATTTTATGAAAAGGGATGATGGAAGCATTGAGAAAATTGTTTTTCAGGCGAGAGAGTTGGATGCCGAAGAGAAATATCGGATTCATTTAGCACAATCGGTTACAAACGATCGTAATCCCAACGTGTTTACGCAAGATGTCATGAAATTGATGCGGAAGCATCAGAAATGTAAATTTGCGCTTATTCAGTTAGATGTAGAACGTTTCAAAGTGATCAATGAAATGTACGGAGAAGATTTTGGTGACGATCTTTTGAAATATTTCGAAAACACATTGAAATATATTTGTAATGAGATGCAGTTGTATGTTCGCCTTACGGCGGATGTATTTATGATAGCTACACCATATGAAACAAAGGAAGATATATTAGCTTTTGTAAGTATGCTCGAGCAGAGATTGTCCGGTTATGAAAATGTTAAATATACACTCGCGTTTGGTGTTTGTTTCGTTACAGATATAAATACCAACCTACGATTATATGGAGACGGGGCAGCATTAGCAAGGCAAAGCATCAAGGGAGACGCACTACACAAAGTTGCGTTCTATCATGAATCTATGCGTACGGATGCACGTAAGCGTAAGTTTTTAGAAGATGCTATGCATCAAGCGTTGGAAAACCATGAATTTGTCATGTATTTGCAGCCAAAGTACAGTATTTCGACATGCAAAATGGTAGGTGCAGAAGCTCTTGTTCGCTGGCAGCATCCAGAGAAGGGCTTAATACCACCCAACGATTTTATACCGATATTTGAAGAAAATGGTTTTGTGATCCCTCTAGATGAGTTTATGTGGGAGGAGGCATGCAAACTCCTTGCGGAATGGCAACGCGAGGGAAAAGAAATGCTTCCGATCTCCGTCAATGTCTCTAGAAGACATTTGATAGATGATTATTTTGTGGAGGTATTGAATCATCTGATAGAGAAGTATCAAATACCAAAACATTATCTTGAGATTGAGATCACAGAAACAGAGCAGAGTAAGATGCAGGAAAGGGGTATAGCATTACTCAAAGAAAATGGATATACTCTGCTAATGGATGATTTCGGATCCGGTTACTCGACATTGAATATGCTTAAAGATACACAATTTGATGTTATTAAAATCGATCGTGTCTTTTTACAAAACTTTATTGCATCCGATCGTGGACAAAAAATAGTAGAACACACGATCAAAATGAGTCAGGATATTGGTCTGGGTATGGTAGCAGAAGGTGTAGAGACTAAGGAGCAGGCAGAATTTTTATCAAACTGTGGCTGCGATATAGCGCAGGGGTTTTATTATGCAAAACCAATGTGCGTAGCAGATTTTAAACAATTACAACTTGGAAAGGCAAGGTGATAGATATGAGACATAAAATTATTTGCATTGACCGAATGTGTGGAAGCGGTGGTAAAGAGATTGGAAGACTGGTCTCCAAAAAGCTTGGTATAGGATTCCATGACAGCAATCTCTTGGAATTAGCCAAAGAACATGGTGGAATCACATCGAGTTCACTGGATGATTCTGATGAAAAGGCTACCAATCCGTTTTATTACAAACTGATTTATGAGGGAAATGAGAATGTAAAACAGGAACAACCGGCAACAGAGATGCTGTTTCACCTGCAGAGTGCAGTAATTCAGCAGATCGCCAAGGAAGAGGACAGTGTGATCGTGGGACGGTGCGCTGATTTCATTCTCAAAGACGACGACGTTGACATCCTCAGTGTGTTTATTACAGCACCTTTAGCAGACCGTATCACGCGAGAGATGGATGTTGATGACATGAATGAGACCCAGGCAAAGAAATTTATCCGCAAGATGGATATGCGCCGTAAGAACTATTATAACTATTTTACAAAGGGAGATTGGGGCAAAAAGAATACATATGATCTTATTCTTAACAGCTCCAAACTTGGTGTCGAAGGGACGGTGGATATTCTATGCAGCCTCTACCGGAACTTTATGGGGCAATGAGAAACTCTTCATTAAGCTGATCCGATCGCGTAAGCACAAAATGTACAATAACTTCCGGTATGGGAAGTTTGAGTTAGTGACCTCCTTTTGTATGAGGTGATCCCTGTTATCGCTGTATGTTTCTGATTCGTGGTATACAGGTAAATCCGCAATGTTACAAACTGGAGGTCATTATATATTGGATTTATTTTATCAGCTGCAAAATAGCCATAATTTTACTGACATAATAAGCAACATGTGGATCGGTCAGTAACTTCAGGCATGAAAAGCTTTTGATGAAATGTCGTCAATGCCCGTATTTATGGGGGTTGCGTCGCTTTTTTCTTGAAAAGGAAAATAAAAAATCAAAAAAAGTTGAAAAAAGTTTTAAAAAGTTGTTGACAAGTTGTTCATCGAGTGATAATATATATCTCGCTGACGCACGAGAGAGCGAACAGCAAAGACCTGATAAGAGGTCAGAGAAACTTGATAACTGAATAGTAAAACAACCCTGAAAATTCTAAATAAAGGATGAGATGAAAACACATCCTAAAATAAAGATTTTCAATTCTGATCATCATAAAACATGCTTTATGAAGATCGCGCGAGACCAAGACGAAAGTCAACGGTAAAAACGGAAGCCAAAGTGAAAACTAAGGCAGGAACTTAAACATGAGAGTTTGATCCTGGCTCAGGATGAACGCTGGCGGCGTGCCTAACACATGCAAG
>ENA-OPCV01001647-OPCV01001647.1-human-gut-metagenome-genome-assembly--contig:-NODE-1647-length-15882-cov-3.124534_pt1 | contig 15882 bp, 8 predicted proteins | sample MGYA00241257_ERZ501494 | MGnify/ENA primary metagenome ERZ501494 (study PRJEB25962, sample SAMEA2042618) | human gut metagenome | biome: human gut; feature: human-associated habitat; material: faeces...
CGACGGTCCGGAATGGAGCATACGCGCCTCGCTTGCCAACCTGAACGAAAAGGACTATGTGGTCATCGGCCAGGGCATCAAGCGGATTCTTGACGAATACGCAAAGGCATGGAAAAAGACTACGGAAAAATAATGCGGAACCGTGTCAACCCATCACTGTACGTGCGTAAAGAGAACGTACACCCATGACGGGTAAGCACCTCGCGAATAAACACCAGACCGATTCCCTGCCCGTTCGGTTTGGTGGAAAAGAAGGGACTGAAGAGCTTTGCTTCAGTCTCTTTTGTTATACCGGGGCCATTATCTACCACTTCAATCGTGGTAGGAGCGATTGTACGGACTACAACCCGACCCTGCTGGATCGTTCCTTCGGGTGCATGCTCTATGCTTTCCGCAGCATTCTTGATAATATTCACCAATACCTGTTCCAAGAGTGCCGCATCAAAGCGTACCGGTTCCAACTTCGGATCACATTCCAGCCAGAGAAGGATATTCCGGTCGTTGCACATACCCTCCATAAAGCGTTTACACATGGAAGCCAGTTCATTCAGTTTGCCCGTAACCAAGGCGGGCTCAGGAATCTTCACGACATCGGCAAAACGGGTGATAAAGCGGCTCATAGAGAAGCAACGTTCTGTACAAACGCGCATTACATCGCAGATATCCTCCATATCCTCTTCAGTGGAAAGAGCTTGCTCCACGGTATCGAGGGTAGATGTAATACCCGCCGTCGTATTATTCACCTCGTGGGCAATCATGCGGATCACCTTCTCATACACTTTCTTTTCAGCACGCATCACCTCGTCCGTCATCTTCTCTATCAGATAGAAAGGGTGATGAAAACCTCTGTCGATAAAGGAGGAATGGGTACACTTATAGATATTCGAGTCATTCAGACGCACCACTGCCGTCTGATCTTTTGAGATATTCGCCAGTTCTTCAGCCAAAGGAGAGTCTATATTCTCAATTTTCTTTCCCATAATCTCTTCCAGACGTACTCCCATCATCTTCAATCCCATCGGATTAAGCTGGGATATTTCACCGTTCAGTGTGGTAATGACAACTCCCATCGGCGAAGCCTGAATTAGCAAGTCCAGAAAATGGTTTTGCTCGCGCAGACGCAAACGTTCGTTCTTCAATTGCTCCATCATACGGTTGAACACATTTACAATGCGGTCCGCCTCGTATTGCCCTACTTTGCTGAGCCTGCTGCTGAAATCCTGTTCGCGCAGCAATTCCATACCGCTGCCGATAATATTCATCGGTTTCACAATCTTACGATAGAAGATAAACAGGAACACCAGGATAAATGCAATGATTCCCTCTACAATGTAGAGGTGCAACGGCTTCATCCCCTTCGCCAAGTAGAGAAGCACACCACCTAAACCCAGAAGGAAAAGGACAAGTATGGAGAAATAGAACTTTATTCTCACGTGATTAGTGATTAGTGGTCAGTGATTAGTGATTAGCGGTAAGTGATTAGTGATTAGCGGGCTGCGCTTTAATGCCGCATTGTGCTAATCACTTATCACTTACCACTTATCACTTTTCTGTGACTGTTATATTAAACTTTTCCAGTCGGCGATAGAGTGCGGCACGACTGATGCCGAGCGTCATAGCTACCTGACTGAGATTTCCCTTATGGCGATCGAGCGCCTGCAAAATAGTCTGACGCTCTATTTCATCCAGCGTCATGCCTGCCAGAGACGATGCGTCCGAAGCCTTCACCGATTCATTAGGACGCAGATATTGTGCGTCGAAATCCGAAGCATCCAGCGTCGACTTTCCGCTGACGAGGATCGTACGCTCTACCAGATTCTTCAATTCACGGATATTTCCCGGATAAGGCAAGCGGGAAAGGAAGTTCAAGGCATCTGCCGAGAATTCCGTGCGGGGCAGTCCGTTAAGCTCTGCCTGGCGGTCGGCAAAGTGGCGTGCCAGCAAAGGAATATCTTCACGGCGTTCGCGAAGGGAAGGCAACTTAACGGTTATCAGGTTGATACGATAAAACAAATCTTCGCGGAACGTACGTTCCGATACCATCTTGCGGAGGTCCGCATTGGTGGCGGATACCACCCGGATATCCGTCTTGCGGGGACGGCTGTCACCCAGCACTTCAAACGTCTGATCCTGCAATACACGGAGCAGTTTCACCTGACAGGAAGGATCGAGGTCACCGATTTCATCCAGAAAGATAGTACCCTTGTTGGCAAGTTCAAAGCGCCCTACACGATCTGTTGTCGCATCCGTAAAAGCACCTTTCTTATGGCCGAACATTTCGCTTTCAAAAAGGCTCTGCGAAATACCGCCCAGGTTGACCTTTACAAACGGCTGTTTCACCCGCTGGCTGTTGATGTGGATGGCTTCGGCAATCAACTCCTTACCTGTTCCACTCTCACCGGTAATCAGTACCGAGGCATTGGTACGCGCAATGCGTGCCACCGTATTCAGCACTTCCATCAATCCCTGAGATTTTCCGATGATATGGCTGCGGTCAAAGCCGTCATTATCCACCACCGGAGCTTCCGGTTTCTGCTTATCGGCAGTCAGTTCGAGAGCCGTTTCTATACGTTGCATCAAAGCGACATTGTTCCACGGCTTCGTAATAAAGTCAAAAGCACCTGCCTGCATACCCTGAACAGCCAACTGAATGCTTCCCCATGCGGTCATCAATATCACAGGAACATCGGGCCGGAATATCTTCACTTGCTTTAAAAGCGTCAATCCTTCTTCTCCGGTGGTAGACAAGGTAAAATTCATATCCATCAATATCAATTGAGGAGCCACGGAACGCACAATCTCTATCGCTTCCCGAGGTCCTGCAACTGCCTGAACCTCATACTTTGCCCTCTTCAACATGAAGCTGAGAGAAGAGCGGATGGCACTATCATCATCTATAATCAATATCATAATGATGCAAAAATAAAAATTATTATTCAATTACTGCTTGATAATCTTCTCAAAATCGGCATCAATACCCGTATTGTCCGTAAAGTCCCACAAAGTAAGACTGCGAATCTGATAGTAATAAGACCAATAGGCATACAATTCATTGATGTGTTTCTGTCTTGCCTCATCCTTCTTCAACTGAGAATCGTTCAGGTCGAGCGTGGAAATCTTTCCAATCATAAAAGTCTCCACATTGGTATTATAACGCTTCTCGGCAATCTTATCTGCTTCATTTGCTATCTGAAGCTGCATCTGCTGATTATTAAACTGCTCTACGAGGATAAAAAGGTCTTGATTGAAGTTCATGGTTTCCTGACGCAATCTGCTTTCCACCACATCGCGGTTACTCTTTGCAATCTTCACCTTTCCCCGACGTTTCCCCCAGTCCAGGATAGGAATCTTGAAACCGACTTCCACTATCTGATTATCCTTCAGATTATGATAAACGGTATTCAGTTCATTATTCGTTCCCGTAAAGCCGACCTGCGCATACAAGGTTATCTCACGAAGATCACCTTTCGCCTTTGCTACTTCATAATCAGCCTCCAACTGACGGCGGCGGATATTCTGGGCAAAAGAGTTATTGGTCAACGCTTTATCGAGCACATCATCATAATTAAGCAAAACCGAAGGAATACTTTCCGGAACCACCGGCTCCAAATCTTCATCCTCACTCAATGCCAAAAAAGAACGAAGCTGAAACATACGGCTTTTCAGAGTACTCTCATTATCAGTCAGAGTAGAACGGGCATCCAGCACATTCAATTCCAACTGCAACAAATCATTTTCACTAATTTGCCCCATGCTGCGCTTGGCCTTCGCCACTTCATGCAGCTTTTGTGCATTTTCCAAATTCTGCCGGGCTATATTCACATTCTCTTTTGCCAACAAAAGATTGAAAAAATAATTAATGGTCGTTCTTGTCACATTCTCGGTAGCACTGAGGAATGAGGCTTTTGCTTCAGCATATCTCACAGGCTCTATGCGACGATCCCACTTAATATTATTTACACCGAAAATAGGCTGGTTCAAAGTCAGGGCAATGGGCACGGACATATAGCGTTTGGATTTATCGCCATCCAACTGTTTCAAGAAATCAAGAGAAGAGTTCAACGAAAGCGTACCACCCGTAAACCAAATACTTTGATCAATGGACAGTTCGCCACTCATCTGCAAATTATTGTTACGGACATACGTATAAGTACCATCTTCCTGCTGGTATGAATTATATTTCTTATTATAGCTGGGCAGTGTTGCCTTCAAATTCATTTCCGGCAAAAGGTTGGCGCGGAATGTGCGGTATTCCCAATAAGCAGTTTTCAACTCATTCAATGCCACAGCTGCATCCACACTCTGAGTGCGGGCTATCACAATGGCCTCGTCAAGCGTAATGGAACGTCGATGTTCTTTAATTTGCGTCTGCGCTCCGGCAGTCATCGAAAGAGCGATGACCATAAACAAAGATATTACTTTTTTCTTCATTGTCTTATGCTTCTTTTTTGCAAGAGAGTAAACAAATGGTATGCCAAAAACATATATCACTGAATAATAACAAGTTAATATAAAAATAGAGTGTCCGATTTCGGACACTCTATTCATATACGAACAGCTGATTATTTATCTTTGTCATTGCCTCTTAACACTACTCTCTTGATTCAACAAGAAAGGAATCCAAGTTAAGCGCATTACCTTTACCATTAGTCCGGGTTCTTAATTTCTTGCACTTTCCCGCTACAACCAAATTACTTGCGGCATTCAAGCTGATATTTAAATAATTGGCATCGACTGCAATTGCTCCATGCGAAGAACCCAAAGTTATATTCAGTGAATCAACCGTGAGCGCTTTCTCCATGGCCAATACCGAATAGTCCATCCTTATCTCTCGGATAGCATTGGTATACACGATGACAGTATCCTTGGGCATTTTTCCTTCCGCATCTATCAACTTCAGACTTAATGCATTTCCCTTTATCTTCTTTTCTCCCAATTCCGGGTGTTTGACATCGATACGGAATTCTTCAGATGGTATAAACACAACTCTATAGCCGGCAAAGTAGAATTTAGTAATATTCTGAGCCATACTTACCACACAAACTATGGACAAGAAACAAATAAAAAATAATTTTCTTTTCATTACATATTTATATCTAATAATATCAATAAATCATTGTGTTTGTCTTTTCAAAAAAAGACCAAGGTCTTTTTTTGAAAGACTTTGAAGCTTTTTGGAAAGACCTTGAAGTTTTTTAAAAAGGTCAAGGTCTTTTTAGGAAAGGAGAATTGATGAAATCTCCTTTCACACATAACGGTGCTCAAACGTCCTATTCATGGGGACTTTCGTGTGAAAGCAACCTTCATTGTTTCTCTTCACATCAAACCCCGATGAACAAAGGAATTCAATGAGTGCGATGCGTGAAAGCAACTTTTATCAACTTCCTTTTCATACTCTTATTCCCCATGCAAAGCCTCAGCCGGCTGAATCTTCATGGCCTGGCGAGCCGGGAACCAAATACTGAACACCACTACTACCAACAAAAGGAAATAAGTAAGTATTCCTCCGACAATAAAACGTCCCAAGCTCCATTCTACCGGCCACGTATTCACCAAATCGGCAACGCCTAAATTGTAAGCAACAATCAATGCCGGAATATAAGCGAAAGTAACCAACAAAATCCCCTCTCCCATCAAGAGCCGCATAAGGCTGTGAGGAGTAGCTCCCGAAGTGATTCGGATGGCAAGTTCCTCCCGACGGTGTTGGGTACGGAACCAAAAAGTGCCAAGTACCGCCAAGAATGCATTAATCAAGAAGAAACCGGCAATAGCAAGGTAAGTATAAAGTTCACTGCGATAGTCCGACAATTGCTCATTGCGGAACTCACTCATCGGACGCATATCTGCCAAATAAAGATTGCCTACACGAAGCTGTTTCTTCATTTCCTTGCGGAAAGCCTCTACAAAACCGGGGCGATCGGCATCCGCCTTTACGCGAATAAACAAGTCCTGATAAGGAATGCTGGCATAGGTGCATTTAAATCCATCATTACGGACATAATAAAACGCTGCTTGTTGCGAAGTGTATTCATTGTACTTCTGATTTTCACAAACAGCAGATACCCGGACAGAATCACTTCCATCTTTATTAAAGCTCACAAGCTTACCCACCATTTCCACACCTTTGCGGGGCGTATATTCTTTGCTTCCTTTTCCACTTATCAGGTAACGGGCAAGATTGTCCGTCATCACCATTTCTTCTGGACGGGCACGTTTTGAAAGTTCTTCGGGAGAGCATCCGTCTGCCCCCTTTACTCCAAACACAGAGAAATAACCGGGGCTGACCATGCGCGTATAAGCACCTGCCTGCAAAGTATCATAAAAAACAGTCTTAAACCCATTCTTCCACACATAATGAAAATGCATGCGGGTATAGCACAAATCCTTCACGGCAGGATGACGCTTCAAGCGATTACAGAACTCCAGATATTCACCGGTCATCATCTCGGGAGAGCGAGTGGTTGTATCTCGTTCCAGACTCTCCTGAGGTAATACGCCCACTTGGATGTAATAGACATTTTCCCATTCAAAGCCAAGAGATTTCTGTCCGTTGACCGCCACGGCATATACATAGTCCACAGCATACCACAAGGAAGTGGCAATCACAAATATTCCGGCCACCAAAAGAAGATTGGCACGAAGGTTGTTCTTTATAATTTTTAATATATGTATCAACATGGTTTCAGAGTTTTTCATTCAACGAATCTACAATTGGAGTATGCGCCACTCTCCATGCAGGCACGTATGCCGAAAACATATTGAGTATCAAGCAAAAGCCAAATGCAATGAGAAATATCACAGGACTTACCATAGAGGCATTCATCGTAGCAGTGGCTCCCCATACGGTTTGCAACAACCAGTCGCTCATCAACCACAAGAACAGATAAGCCAATGCCAACCCCAATAATCCGCCCATAACCGTCAGTACCAGATTTTCGTTCAACACTTGCCATACCAGCTCATTGCGAGTCGCACCAAAAGCCTTGCGGATGCCAAGTTCTTCCAAACGACGGCGCATACGGGTATTGGTCAGTCCACTCAAATTGATGGCAGGAACCAAAAGAATAATCAGTATCATAATACCATATTTCCAGAAATTGGCATTCAGATTCTCGTATTGATTGGCAAACTTACGATTGAGCTGCATACGGAAATTATCAGGTTGTCCCATCAATTGCAATTCCATATCACCCAATGTCGTGTTTATCTGCGCCACACCGCGAGCCACTTCATTGCGAATAGCATCGAAATCATCGGTAGAACGGGCAAGAATGGTAATAACATTATTACCACTGGTTTGACCTGCCTCCGCTTCACTGGCAATAGCGTTTGAGGTATAAGGAGCATATACTTCACTCCATGTAAACTCACAAAAACGATTCACGTCATCCACCACTCCACATACTGTATAGGCAGCAAAGTTAACCAGAATATCCTTTCCTATGGCATTCTCTGCCCCTCCGAAAAGCCGGCGTGCCACACTCTTGGCTATGACAGCTTGCTTCATCCCCGATTGGAAATCAGCTTCCGTAAAAGGCTTGCCCGCCAAGAAACGGAATTGATATACTTTCCAGAAGGCGGCATCGGTCAACATAAGCGGAGTATTCATTTCTTCGTCGGAACCGACGGTACCCACAAGAACCTCTCCTCCCTCGTAAGTGGCAGTAACTGCTTCCGGAGTAGTCAATGGATAAAATATCTCCTTTACCAACCACAACGAAGGACGGGAATGCCCTGCACTATTGGGGTCTTTTTTATCATAAACAGTACGTTCCCACTTGACATAAAGCGAACGGGAACGGTTCACTTCGGGGGCATAATCTGCCGTCTTTGCCTGATACACAATCAATATCACCATAATCAGAGCTATGGCAAGTGCGGTGCCCAAAACGGTTATCACACTCAACAAAGGTTGATTACGCAACTGAAAAAAGGCTTGTTGTATTATCTTTTTCATTTACACTAAAATTTATTTCATCATTTTATTTATATATATTCTTATTCCTCATGCAGCGCTTCGGCAGGCTGAATCTTCATAGCTTGTGTAGCAGGCATCCAAATGCCAAAAACAATCATTAGCGCCATCAATAACCAGGTAACGCTAATACCTGCCACAAACCGGAATGTACTCCATTCTACCGGCCATACGGCTATCAACGGACTATTGCCGACAGAAGGTTCCATCAATGCCACATTCAGGCATACAATAGTAGCAGGAATTGCAACAACCGTCAACAAGATAAGCCCTTCGCCCAGCAGTAACCGCCTCACTTGTCTGCGACAGCTTCCCACACTCATGCGTAAAGCTATTTCACTACGGCGCCGACGAGTGCGATACCAAAACGTACCGACAACGCCCATAAAAACATTCACCAACAGGAAAAGCGCCACAAAAGAATGGGTCTGCAAACGGTCACGGCTGCCATCTGCTGATTCATGGCAGTCCACAATCTTTTCATAGGGCACCAGATTCATCACCATTACATTATCCACCTCAATGGCAGGAGCTATTTCTTTCAAAAAATAAGCCGAAAAGTCACTTCTGTCTGCTTCGGGAAGCACACGTATCGTCACCGTAAACGGCATATTTATCGTAGTAATGAGATTGTCATCAATACGTTTGATAAACCAACCTTGTGATTTTTCAAATCGCCCCGGACGGAAATCTTCCAACACAGAATAAATTCGTATGCCGCGCTCATCGTCTTTGCCGGTACGGAGAATGGAATCTTTGGTAAAGGCCGGATTACGCTTCTGCATCCAATGAATCAGCATACGGGTAACCATACCATAAGAATCCGACACAGGCATCGAAGCAAAGTCTGGTTGTCCGGACTCCGGATGGAAACGAAAAACCTTCATCATATCATTGTCCATCATGGCATAACGTACAGAAACCGAAGTCGAATCATTACAGAAAAAAGCACTCCAACGATTGGAAGCTCCCATCGGATCGGAACTATAATGCAAACCTACCGCTTCCACCACTTTGTCCATCCGGCGAAGACGGTCACGAACCATCAATACTTTCTCTATATAAGAGTGCGTGGTATCACGTTCCTCACCTCCGGCATCCAATTGCAACTCATACACATGGCTATAATCGAACCCAAGCGGACGAGTAAGCGTATAGGTGAAACACCCAATGGAATCACACAAAAACCACAGGACTATGAACACCACAAAAAGCTCACCCAACACCCAACCATTGTAACGTGTCCGATTCATCAACATCTTCAAATTGTGATAAACAAATTTCATAAAGCTAATTATCATTTAAAGAAACAACAATGGGTTTTCGGGAAGCATACCATGCCGGGATACCGGCACTGAGCAGGTTCATTAACAAACAGAACAGCAAAGCATAAGCAAAAACGGCCGGACTGAACAGGGAAGAAACCGGAAGTATTATTTCCCCATGAGAATATACCGTCCAAAAGGTAGAGAATATCCATCCCCGTAACAGATACACCGCCCCATAACTGAAAACAAATCCTACAATTCCACCCAATATCGTCAATACCAGGTTTTCATCCAGTATGCGCCGCACCAACATCATACGAGTGCTACCATACGCCTTCCTCACTCCCAACTCACTCATCCGTTGCTGCATACGGCTGCTCGACAAGCCACAAAGATTCAATGCCGGAACCAACAAAATAATAAACAAGACAATACCATATTGCCAATACATTCCTTTCATGTCAGGATCAGGGAAAATACGGTTGCGTGCCGTCATCGAATCGTCAGGCTGATTGTATATATCCAATTCATAATCGGCAAGAGAAGTATTCATTTGTGCTTTCCGGTTATGAATATCATCATAAATTGCTTGAAAATCTTTAGCATTTCGGGCAAGAATACTTATTTCGAAGTCACCTGCATATTCATCTGCCTCTTTAGGAGTCCGTAACAAATTTGCCGGATACATACACCATAGTTGTGCATAAGCATGGATAGCCGTCAACGAGGGATCACGCACCACCCCCACTATACGTTTGAGATGACGGTTCATCAAAACCGAACGGCCGGCAACATGCTCCGTACCAAATAGGCGCCGTGCTACGCCGGCAGATATAACAATGGCCTCACTGCCGTCGTCCTGCAGGTCTGTATCTGCAAAGGGACGTCCGTCTATAAAGTCAAATTCATACACTTTCCAAAACATGGCATCCGTATAACGAAAGTCCACACTGGCACGTGCAGATTCATCGGGCGTGGCAAGCACAGCGACCGAAACTGCCGTAGCCGATGTAGCTGTTTCTATATAAGGAGACGGAAGTACCAAGTCTTTCATCAGTGCCGGTGTGCAATACCACGAAGTATACCATCCATTCTGTGAGGTGAGCCTGACAGTGAAGGATTTGATAAACATGGTCCGCTCCAGATTCGTTTCGGGAGGGGCACCACGGTATTTTACCTGCCAAGCTATCACCATGACCATTATCAGGCAAATGGCAAAAGCTGTACCCAATATGCTGATGACACTCAGTAACACGTTATGGCGCAATAATATAATCCGCAAAACGAAATGTTTCGACTTTTGGGAACGAAACGTTCTTTTTCCCAAAACGAAACGTTCTTTTTTTCGCACCCCTACCCCCCTACCCTGCCCTTTTCCGCTTAATTTCTCACTTCTAATTATTACTAAGAAATTTGGTAATTTCGCCAAAAATCGCTACATTTGTATAGTATAAATTGGTGTGTTGTGCACTCTCTCACACATACTAAAGCACTATCAAATTTCATTTTCTTAAAACATTTTCGACCGGCTTACGCCGGTATTTATAATAACACGAACGGTGTTCGGAAACCATCCGAACACCGTTCTTTCGTTTTAGTCGCTTCGCTCCACGCTTTGGCGCTTTGCGCTTACAACACTTCGCGAATCGCTTTATACGCTTCCACGCTTTCCGCCCGAACGAGTTTGCCGCGGAAGGCCAGACGGGAGCCGACATGCGTGCTCGAGCTCGATGCATCGTTACCCGCATACGCATACGACACGCCGCCAAACGCAACCGCATTGTTGTACCCGCGATAGACCACACGGCTGGCTGCGGTACTTATCCAGTATTTATCGCAATAATATGTACTGGACGAGCCGTTAGCTGTTCCTACCGGTACGATATCCATGTATTTACCATGGGCAACACCTGTTATCCACTGGTCACTGGTCGTTTTACCCTTCACCCAACGCACCGTGCCGTCCGGCATCCAAATACGCCATTTACCTTGGTTGCCACTATCGTTGGGTAAATCAACACCGTCCATCATCTCATACTTATGGCCGTAGATGTCCTCATAGCCCAGACAACTGATATTGTTTACCTGAGTCACGGTCGGAGAACCATACTCGTCCTGCCCACGATACCAAGCGTACTGGTGGATAGAACCGTCCACGATGGAATTCGTGATCTTGTCGTTTATTTTATACGCTTCGTCATAACCGATCGTATCCTGCATACCATAACCGGCTGTACCGCCCGTGATACGATTGTTCGTATGCTGACCGCCTCCGCACTGTTCCTGGCTGTCACGACGGCCATATCTTGCGTAAAACAAGTTCGCTATACGGGAGTGCATCAACGCGTCTATCTGTTGCATACCGCGCTGAACCGAGTAATAATGAAAGTCGATCCAGTTCATGCTGGCCGTCGTGGAATTACCCGTTATGCATGAACGCAACTTGCTACCTACCACGCTACTGCCTACTACCGCACAAAGATGTTCCTCGTTGGCCACCCAATCGGGCTCCATATCCTCGATCTTGTCGGAGTTGGAAAGAACCACCTTGTCAAACTCGGCCGTGTTCAGGATCGAGAAGTGCAAGGCCGTGGCGTCCTCCGGAACATCCGATATCAAGTACATGCCGGCCTCGAACTTCAGACCGATCGTAGGGACCACGATGGTTTTGACCACGTTTCCGGAGCCGTCAACAAATAGACTGCCGACCAAACCCGTACCGGGAACACTCGGAAAACGTACACGCTTATAGCCTTGTACATCCACCTTGCAGACTGAATAGGTCTTGTCCGTGCTATAAGAATCCTTCAACGTGGGTTTGCCACTCAAAAGTTTGCGCTCTGTAAGGAAACCGCCCTGCGTGTCTTTGATGTCGTCCAACGTCAGCACCGTCACATCCGGAACAGGAGGCATATCGTCAGGGCCGTTGGAACTGTAACAGCTGTAATATTTCTCGTTCAGGTAGTCATTGACACCTTTCGACCAAAAGAACGGTTCGTACATCATCCAGTCGCCCTCGCTGCTGTCAAGTTTGGCTGCGCTGCCATCGTAGTATTTATTACTGCTGGTATCATCCAACGGACAATAGGTCATCTCGCCGTCCGGATTGTTCACGTCAACCGTCTGGCCCGCCATCTCCACTTTACGGCTCGTGGGCTTTTTCGTCACCTTGGCAAGCACACGGTGGCGCTTCTTGAGGATCGCCGCCACGTGGGCATTCATGACGTAAGTATTGCCATACTTATAACCGGTCTCGTTGTCCGGGTTGGAAATGTTGGCATCGTCCGGAGCGCTTTCGTCCGACTCGATGATGCTGTAGGCCGGTTGTACGATCTCCAGTTCCGGATACCGCTCACGATACCGGTCGGCCTGTTCGTCATCCATGTACTTTGTCAGGCAGAGCCTGCCACGCAATCCGGAATGACGGTTGTCTATCGCTCCGGTGGAGGTATAGGTACCATAATCGTAGTATTTTCCGAGCAGCCTGCCGTCATCCTCCATATCGATGTCAAGGACAAAACGCTCCAGTTTACCGCTACCGTTCAACTTGGCCTGATGAAGACGTTCCAGCATGGCAAACCCGTCAATGCCCGGACAACCCATGAACCGGTAGCCTCGCACGTTACCGATGCCATCCAGTACCAATCCGCTCTCTGCCAACCTGGGAAGATATTCCAGAAACAGTTCCTCTATCGTTTCCGGCAAGCATAACTGCACAACAGGCGCACCGGTGGCAAGTTTCACGCGGGTAAGCCCCGTGCCTCTCACGTCCAGCTTCTTCAACCGTCCCTGCCAGCTCAAGTCCAAGGTCGTCACGTTGCCGTTATCGCCATTCCGTGCCAGCAGGTTGTTGCGCATATTAAGCTCTTCCAGAAGAAGCATGCCGTTCGTCGAGGCCATGAATGAACCGTTACGATAACCGCTGGCTTTCTCCACGCTCATGTCAAGTTTAACCAATGAGGTAAGCAAGCCGAAATTGAATCCGATGGCGAACGCGTCCTCATGCCACACCAGCTCCTTGATTTTGGCCGCGCCGATAATCTTCAGCGGGTCGTTCTCACCGAAGGCACGGGCCAGCTGCAGGGAGTGGAGCACGTCCGCATCCACCACGCCGCTGTCGGCCTGAACGCCGTTGCTGGTGGAAAGCTGCACACGGTACGGGATGGTCAGCCGGTACTGCATCGGCTTCAGTTTGTATGCCTTGTCCAGCGATGCCGTACTCTGGTAGAACTGGGCGCCCAGCGTAGAGACATAACCGTACTCCACCTGCTTCAGGTCATACCTGCGCTGGATGAAATAGTTACGGTGAGCTTTCAACGAACCCTTCAGACCGTAGATCTGCGGATACGTCTGTTTGGCACCGTCAGCCCCCACCGGCATCTCGTTCAGGAACGGATACACATACTTGAAGATGCCTGATTTGTTGTACAGCCGGCTGCACCACTTCTTCATCTGCTCGGTGTCGAAATGGTCAACGGCCTTCTGGATGCTGAAGGCACTCATGAAGCTGGTACCGCCGTTCACACCCCTGGTCATCACTTCTTCCAGCAGATTGCCCATATTGCCCAGTATCAGGTTCCACAGCCAGCTGTTGTGTCCCTGCATCACATAGGCCCCGTCTCGCTTCGTCTGCCGGTTGTCGTCATACTTCCCGGTCAGGAACGACTTGTTGTCCGAACCCAGCTGGCAGTCACCGTCGTAATAGGTTATCCACCACATCACGCCGTCCCATGTCCGCACCAGCATATTTTTCGCCAGCTGGTCCACACCCAGGTTGAACTGTACATACAGGTAGTAGGCGGCCAGGTTGGGAAGGTTGAAATACTTCCCGGCTTCCGCCTTGAAGGTCGGGCTCACCCATTTGGCCGTCGGGAACTTGTTGCCGTCATCCTCATAGTCCACCCCGTCAAAGGTGTGCGTCTCCTTGTTATAGGCCAGATTCTTGCCGGCAGGCGTTTCCCTCACGCATTTATAGAGGAAACTCATCATGCGGTCAAGCGCCTTGTACATCTTGTCGTACTTGTCACCGGTGCCCAGGTGTTCCTTGATGTTCGGTTCTTCTTCGGCATCGCCTCCGCCATCGTTCCAGAACACGTCTTTCGGATGGTTGAACTCGAAACCGCCGTCAAAGTTGAAATCCATGAAGTCCGTATGGTCGGGCTCCGTGGACGGCAGCCAGCGGAACAGGCACAGGTCGTTCGAGTTGTTCAACGTCTCGATGCAGATGGGCAGGTATTCCTTCGGCCGGTCGCCGTTCGCCTGCAGGTAGTTCAGCGTATCACCGGTCCCCCACTGTTCTTCGCCGATGGTCTTGTCCTGGCCGAATATCGGGTAGCTGTCGCTCTTCTCGTTGTTCATGTTGTACTGGCCGTAGTAGGTCAGATCCTCATCCACACTCTTTGCCACAAACAGGTCACAGGGCAAGCCGTCAATGGCCGAGCGTATGTCTTCCTTGCACGTATCCGCATGGTCGGCGGCATACTGCTGGGCAGGGGTCAGGATACCCATTTCCTTCATGCCGTCATGGATGAACTTCGCGCCACCGGTGTTGGTGGTCATGGAGGAGTCCGAAAAGTCACACTTCGCACAGGCGAGTTTTGCCCCCACCGAGTTGTCCCGCAGTCGGAACAGGTTCTTCTTACCCTCCGTAGCTGTCGGGTTGCTCTGCTGCCCGTTACCGTCTATCTCGCCGTAGCTCATCCGTGCCGTGTAACCGCTGGCTGTCTTCTGGAAGTAGAAGCGCAGGTTCTTGCGGGCATAGTTCACCGAACTGGTACCCTGGATACGCAGATAAATGTCACGGGCTATCCAGTCCAGCGCCCGGTTCTCACCGTTGTAGAATCTAACTTCCCGGCACAGCTTGTTGGCCTTCTTGTTGTTCAGCTGGGCCAGCGCATCCATCACGTTCAGCGTGTCGCTCTCGCTTGGCACCTCACTGCCCACGCTGCCCGTGCCTATCAGTACCAGGATCGAGTTCCGCCGCTTCTTCATCAGTCCCATCAGCTTCTCCATGCTCACCGTGTCCCCCTCGTTCAGCACGCGGTTGTCCTCATCCAGCGAGCGCACGCCCGGTTCCCCGTCGGCATCCTCCAGATGATTGCGGTCCACGATGTAGTTGTTCAGCACCTCGTCCGAGGTCAGCGCCTTGTTATAGATGCGCACGCTCTTCACGTTCAGATCAGCCCCCTCCGATTTAAACTCCAGCTGGCTCCGGATGTCGAAGTTCACCTTGTCCAGCCACTTCGAGGCGGCCGACTCCTCCCCGTTCACATAGAAGCCGATCAGCGTCCGCTGCTCGTTGGTCTCCACGTCCGGGTAGAACACGTAAGTGATACGGATATTCTTACCGGGTTCAAACTTCGTACCCACCGAGTCCTCATAGCGCAGGACCTGACCGGCATCCATCGCCTCCGTCACCACGCCGGTAAGGAACTTCGCCTCCTCCGGGGTCACCACCAGCCCGTAACGGTTGCCGTTTTGCAGGGTGCCCAGACAGGTGATCAGCTCCGCGTCGGTGTCAGTCACGTTGGCCGTGCTGTATTCTATCTCCAACGTCATGCCCACGTCGCGGATGGCAAAACCCTCGGGCTTGTCCGCCTCATTGAACGGGCGGTACCCTCCGTCGGCGGTCAGGGTCAT
>ENA-OPCV01001655-OPCV01001655.1-human-gut-metagenome-genome-assembly--contig:-NODE-1655-length-15846-cov-2.679944_pt1 | contig 15846 bp, 12 predicted proteins | sample MGYA00241257_ERZ501494 | MGnify/ENA primary metagenome ERZ501494 (study PRJEB25962, sample SAMEA2042618) | human gut metagenome | biome: human gut; feature: human-associated habitat; material: faeces...
AAGGCATCCTTCTTCTCCGGTCTGTTCACCGGAAGTCTCTTTAATCACCGGATTGATCAGCACATACGGACCGTTTTCATCTCCGACATCGATCACAACGATTCGTTTTAACATGCCCACCTGCGGTGCTGCCAGTCCTACACCGTACGCATCGTACATGGTTTCCAGCATATCTTCCACCAGTTCCCGAAGCTTCGGTGTCATCTCTTCCACCGGTCTGCACACTTTGTTCAGAATCCGGTCTCCCATAGTTCTGATTTTTCTGATTGCCATTCTTTTTTGTCCTCCTGTCAGTGGTTAAAATCCAGCTGGATTCGGATTTCCCGAAAACCGCTGTTTACTTCTATATATTGTTCCAGTCTGCCCTTTGCACGCAACAGCAGCTGGTGGTCTTCCTGTTTTACATAAATAACTTTCCGGTACATATCGGCGATCTTCGATACGGTTTCATCCGCAGGTCCGATGATCTGCAGCTGTCCGTGGCTATCCACCCGGTTCAGGAATTTTCTGATATACTGCATTCCTGTCTCCAGAAGTTCTTCATTTCCGCAGCTTCCGTGAATTGCCAGCAAGTTTGATGCCGGCGGGTATCCGAGAAGCTTTCGATATCCGATTTCTTCTTCGTAAAATGCCCGGTAATCCTGATGCATCGCCGCCTGAATACTGTAATGTTCCGGCTGGTACGTCTGAATGATCGCCTCTCCCGGTTTTTCCCCTCTCCCGGCTCTTCCCGCCGCCTGTGTCAACAGCTGGAACGTCCGCTCACTTGCCCGGTAATCGCTGATATTCAAAGAAAGATCCGCAGCCAGCACGCCGACCAGCGTCACCGCCGGGAAATCATGCCCTTTGACGATCATCTGCGTACCGACCAGGATATCCGCATCCCCTCTGGCAAACGCCGCCAGAATCTTTTCATAGCTTTCCCGTGTGCGGGTCGTATCCGCGTCCATACGCAGCACTCGTGCCTGCGGAAACATTTTATGAAGCTGTTCTTCCATCGCTTCCGTTCCCGCCCGAAAGCCCAGTATATATTTCGAACCACAGGACGGACAGAGCTTCACGGCAGGCTGCTCATACCCGCAATAATGGCAGACCAGCCTTCCGCCCCTGTGCTCCGAAAGGGAAACGTCGCAGTGCGGGCATTTGCATACATAACCGCAGGCACGGCACGAGACAAATCCTGCATAACCGCGCCGGTTCAAAAACAGCATCGACTGCTCTTTCCTCGCCAGACGATCCCTTAATTTTTCCTGCAGGCTCACCGAAAAAATCGACCGGTTGCCATTTCGCAGCTCTTCGCGAAGATCTGCGATCTCCACTCTGGGAAGGCTTCCGCCGGTCAGCCGCTTCGTCAGTTTATAAAAATGATAGTCACCATTCTGAGCACGGCTATAAGCTTCCAGCGAAGGCGTTGCGGAACCCAGCACCAGCGTTGCATCGGAAAGCTCAGCGAGCTTCTGAGCCGTCTCCCGCGCATGATATTTCGGGCTCGTTTCGCTTTTATAGCTCAGCTCATGTTCCTCATCCATCAGGATCATCCCGAGATTTGGAAACGGCACAAACAGCGCCGACCTTGGACCGATGATAACATCCAGCTCCCCTCGCTCTGCCCGCCTGCACTGATCCTGTTTTTCCCCGGCGCTGAGCGTCGAGTTCATCACGGAAACCCGGTCGCCGAAGCGCGCCGTAAACCGCTGCACCGTCTGATAGGTCAGCGCAATTTCCGGAATCAGCACGATGGACTGTCGTCCTCTTTTTATCATGCCCTCAATGAGTGCCAGATAAACCTCTGTTTTTCCGCTGCCCGTAATACCGTGGATCAGGCTCGGCCTGCGGTCATTTTGGTCAAAAGCGTTTAAAATTCCATTTACCGCCCCTTGCTGTTCCTCCGAAAGCGTCTTTTTTTCCGTTTCTTCGCCCATTCTCCGGATCGGGTTACGGTATGCTACAGAAGCATGTACCTTTAACACGCCGTCGGATTCCAGCTTGCTGATTACAGACGACGGAACTTTTAACCTTTTGGTCGCTGCCTCCCACGAAATCGTCCGGTTCGTCATAAGCTCCTGTAACAGTCGGAGCCTCGCTGTCTGATGCTTTCTTTCCATCTGCGCAGCCAGCTCCTGCGTTTGTGCATCCTGTAACAGCAGCTCAATGCTTTTTCGCTCTTTTTCCCCGACGGTCGCCCTCGCAGGCAAAACGGTTTTCAGAGCCTGTATCATCGTAGAACCGTACTGCTGCTTCATCCACGCCGCCAGCACGATCAACCGCTGTGACGGCTCCTTTGTTCCCGGAAGCACAGAATCGATCTCTTTCATCCGTTCCCGCGGGAACTCCGAATGATCCGTCACCTCAATCACATAGCCGGTGCGCAGCGCATTTCCTGCACCAAACGGAATTTTTACCCGCACGCCGGGTGTCACGCTGTCTGCCAGGCGCTCCGGAATCCGGTAGCCGAAGGGCCGATCCACTTTTTCATGGGAGATATCCACGATCACGTTCGCAAATTCTTTTTTCAAAAAGAAATTCCTCTTTCTTTCAAGATATCCGCAATCAAATCTCTTTCATCCATCGGATATTTCACACCCTTAATTTCCTGATAATCCTCGTGTCCCTTACCGGCGAGCACAATGATGTCGCCGGGCTGTCCGTGGTCGATCGCATAGGCAATGGCTTCTTTGCGGTCCGGGATGGAAATATAGACGCCATCTGTCTTTTTCATGCCTGTAATAATGTCTTCGATAATCGCCTCCGGCTCTTCAAAACGCGGGTTGTCGGACGTGATGATCGTAAAATCCGCAAGATTTCCGGACACCTCGCCCATCTCAAACCGGCGCTCCCGGGAACGGTTGCCCCCACAGCCGAACACGCAGACCAGCCTTCCGTGCTCGTACTCCTTTAACGTCGTCAGCAGGCTCTTCAATGCCATCGCATTGTGGGCATAATCGATCATCAGGGTAAACGCATTCGAAACCTTGACCATTTCGATACGTCCCTTAACCTTTGCTGCCAGAAGCGCCTTACAGATATCCGCCTCCGACACCTTAAAATGTCTGCAGATCGCAATCGCAGTCAGCGCGTTGTATACCGAAAACCTTCCCGGCATCGCGATTTCTGCATGGAAATTCATCAATCCGGTCACATCAAAGGCGATGCCGAGATGTCCCTGTCTGTTTGTAAACTGCAGGTTCTGTGCGCGCAGGTCGGCTTTTTTAGACATGCCGTAGGTTTCCAGACTGCAGGTGTGCTCCTTTGTAATAAGCTGCCAGTGCACATCGTCACAGTTTGCAATCCCGACGCGGCACTGTTTAAACAGCAGACTCTTACAATGCGCATATTCTTCAAAGCTTCCATGCTCGTTTGGTCCGATATGATCCGGCTCCAGATTTGTAAAAATACCGAAATCGAATACAAAGCCCTGGGTCCGGTGGAGCATCAGCGCCTGAGAGGAAACCTCCATTACAACGGTATCACAGCCGGATTCCACCATTTTGGCAAAATATTCCTGCAAAAGATACGATTCCGGCGTCGTATTGACCGCGTGAATATGCGTGTCTCCGATAATAATTTCAATGGTTCCGACCAGTCCTACCTTCCGTCCCGCATTTTCCAGGATGGATTTTACCAGATAAGTGGTCGTCGTCTTGCCCTTCGTTCCGGTGATGCCGATCGTCGTCAGTTTTTTCACCGGATGGTCAAACCATGCCGCAGATACGAACGCGAGGGCATAGCGGGTATCCTCCACCCGGATCAGAGTCGTTTCCGACTGTTTCGGAAGCTCTACTTCTTGGGATACGATAATCGCAGCCGCTTTTTTCTCTGCAGCCTCTGCGGCAGCCTGATGTCCGTCAAAATTTGCCCCCTTGATGCAGACAAACAGACAGCCTTCTACAATTTTTCGGGAGTCATAAACGACCGCCGTAATTTCTTTTTCCAGATTTCCTCTTTCACAGGTAAAGGTAAGCTCACTCAAAAGCTCTTTCAATGCTTTCATGAAATCGGTCTCCTTTCCGATCCGCTGCAGTTTCGCAGGAACGAACTATTACAATTTACAATCATAGCATATTGGCAGACATCCTGCAATTTAGTACAGATTTTTCACCTTAAATTCACGCTCCACCTCGCGACGCTGATCCTTCTTTGCAATATCCTGCCGCTTGTCGTAGAGCTTTTTGCCGCGGCAGAGACCGATCTCCATCTTTGCGCGCCCGTCCTTAAAATAGACCTGCAGCGGCATGATCGTATAGCCTTTTTCCTTACATTTTGCGGCAAGCTTTAAAATCTCCGCTTTGTGCAGCAGAAGCTTTCTCGTGCGCAGCGGGTCTTTGTTGAACAGATTTCCCTTTTCATAGGGGGAAATATGCATGCCATAAACGTACATTTCGCCGTTGTCTTCCTGTATAAACGCTTCTTTAATGCTGCACTTTCCAAGGCGCAGGCTCTTTACCTCCGTCCCGGCGAGTGCAAGACCGGCTTCCCAGGTTTCCTCTACAAAATAATCGTGATATGCTTTTTTATTGTTCGCGACCAGTTTCTGTGCTGATTTTGCCATCGTTTCCTCTCTTTTCCGCCTCTTCCAGCTCAAAATCCACCGTTCCGGCATACCGGTTTGCCCCCGTCACCCGAACCGTCACCGTTTCGCCCAGCTGATAGGTTTTGCCTGTGTGTTCGCCGACCAGCGCAGAGTTTTCTTCATCGAAGATAAAATAATCGCTGCGCAGGCTCGATACCGGAACCAGTCCTTCCACCGTATTCGGAAGCTCTGCATAAAAGCCCCAGCCCGTCACACCGGAAATGACTGCTTCCATCGTCTCCCCGATATGCTTTTCCATATACTGCGCCTTTTTCATCTTTTCACAGATGCGCTCCGCCTCATCCGCACGCCGCTCTGTCTCGGACGAATGCTTTGCTACGCCGTTTAAAATGTCTTCATAATGCTCTTTTCGCTTTTCGGTTAACCGTCCCCGCAGAAACTCCTTGATAATCCGGTGAATCTGTAAATCGGGATATCGCCTGATTGGGGACGTAAAATGGCAATAATGTGTTGCTGCCAGTCCAAAATGTCCGCTGCATTCCGGCGAATAGACCGCGCGCTTCATGCTGCGCAGAATCAGTCTCGACAGCATCGCTTCCTCCGGCGTCCCTTCGATCTGATCCAGAAGCTTTTGCAGCTGCTTCGGATGGACGTCTGCCCCGTTTTCCTGACGCTTTCCCTGTTTGCGCCCGATATGCAGCCGATAGCCGAAATTTCCTAAAAATACGGACAACTGCTGCATTTTTTCCGGATCCGGGTTATCGTGTACGCGGTATAAAAACGGCTCCTCCAGCCAGTAAAAATGCTGTGCCACCGTCTCGTTTGCCGCCAGCATAAAATCCTCGATCAGCTTCGTCGCGTCGTTTCGCTCATGCGGGTGAATCGACAGCGGCTCGCCGTTTTCATCCAGTTCGATCTTGCTTTCCGGAAAATCAAAATCCACCGCGCCGCGCTCTTTTCGCTTCTGCCGAAGCACCTTCGAAAGCTTCGCCATCTCTGTAAGCATCGGCGCTTCGTCGCGGTATGCTTCCCAAAGGGCTTCGTCGCCGTCCAGAATTTTTTGCACCTGCGTATAGTTCATGCGCTTGTCCACACGGATCACAGATTCCACAATCTCATAATTGCCGATATTTCCGCCCTTGTCCACTTCCATCAGGCACGACAGTGCCAGTCGGTCTTCCCCGGCATTTAGCGAACAGCACCCGTTGGACAGCTCCTTTGGAAGCATGGGAATCACGCGATCCGGCAGATAAACGCTCGTTCCCCGTTCCTTTGCCTCCCAGTCCAGCGCGGAATTTTCCTGCACATAGTCTGCAACGTCCGCAATATGAACACCCAGCAGCCATCTGCCGTCTTTTTCTTCAAGGCTGACTGCATCATCCAGGTCCCGCGCGTCCTCGCCGTCGATCGTCACCATCCGTACCGCCCGGAGATCACGCCGCATCACGCAATCCGTCTCGCTGACCGGCTTGGAGACGCGCTGCGCCTGATTCAATACCTTTTCCGGAAATTCATCCGGAATGCCAAGGGCACGCACAACAGAGAGCATATCGATGCCCGGCTCATCTCTTCCGCCCAGCACCTCTATGATCTCGCCCTCCGGACTTTTGCCCTCTTCCCGACTCTCGATATATTCTGCAACGACCTTCGCACCGTCATAGGCATCCTTTTTCTTTTCCCGCGGGATAAAAATATCCGGCAGCTTTTTGTTGTCCGGCACGACAAAGCCAAAGTTTTCACTCGACTGGTACAAACCAACTGCACGCAGGAGCTTCTTTTCTGCGCGCACATACCGTCCGCGCTTGGTCTGTTCTATTTTTCCCTCTTCCAGAAGCTCCTCCAAAATACGCTTTAGCTCGCGCCGGTCTTCCGGTTTTACCTGCATGAAGATTGCGAGCTCCTTTTCTTTCATCGGGACGTACTTTTCGTCCTCCACCAGCTCACAGATCAGTTTTTTTCTCTTTTCCAATAAATCTTCCATATGTCACCTGTTATAAAATGAAACGGTGCCTTCCGCGCTACCGCAGTGCGATCTCATGCTACATACGAATTGCTCCGTGCTTCACACCACTGTAATGCTGCCAAATCGAATCCGGCTTCTGACGGATTCGTCGCCTGCGGCGGGTCGCGTAAGTGACATCTTCCGCTCCGCCGCAGTGCGATAAAATGCTTTTTTCACTTACAGCGTAGCTGCAAGTGAAAAAAGCACCCCGCCGTGCGGAGTGCTTTCGTAACATTCTGTACTTCTTATCCACGATATGCGCTCAGACAATACCGCTTATCAGCCCCAGATTCTGGTGATGTTCAGAATTACTGCAATTACCATGAAGCCGATTGCCAGCCATTTGGTAATTTTAACAAGCAGTCCTTCCATAGAACGACCTTTGTTCTTTCCCCAGTAGGTCTCTGCACCGCCTGCGATAGCGCCAAGTCCTGCATCTTTGCCTTCCTGCATCAGAACCAGAACTGTCAGGGCAATACACATCACTATAAAAATCACAGTTAAAATAATTCTCAGAATCTCCATGTTTCCTCACAATCCGCCGTTTTCCGGCTCTCCGTCCACATTTCATCTTTCTCTGCATTGATACCTCTCAATGCGAAACACATTGATTATAACATGAACGCTTCCAGAAAGCAAGATGCGATTCCTAACAATAAAATATTCGCAGAGCGTGCATTCTATGGTATTGCAAATGGCACGTGTAAACCGTGAACGGAACCTCCATGCCGCTCAGCCAGCTTACAGAACTTTCCAGAGCAGCAACAGCAAAAGGATCACCGCCGCCAGTCCGGCAAGATAGGCAAGTCCGATGAGAAGCGCCGCTTTGAGCGCTCCCATCGCATACCAGAAACGTTCTTTTTTATTCAGGGAGGAATCTTCCCACGGCCGGTCGTTTTTGACCTTCGGAACTTCTCCCTCCCGTCTTTTTTTTCGTCCGGAAAAAGGGGCAAACAGAGACGGCGTTTCGATACCGCTCATGTCCGCGATCACGCGGCCGTCGTCCTCTTCTTCCTGCTTATCCGTTCCCATTATTTATCGTAGAGATGGCAGACAACGTAATGTCCGGGTTCCACCTCTTTCTGAACCGGCGCTTCATGCTTGCAGCGCTCCATGCAGTGGGCACAGCGGGTATGGAACTTACAGCCCTCCGGCGGATTTGCAGGGGAAGGGATCGAGCCTTCCAGCACGATACGGTTCATCTTCGCTTCCGGATCCGGGATCGGAATTGCAGAGAACAGGGCTTCCGTGTAAGGATGCAGCGGATTACGGAAAATATCCTCTGTCGTTCCGTACTCTACCAGATTACCCAGATACATAACGCCGACGGTATCGGAAATATATTCGACTACCGACAGGTCATGGGAAATGAACAGGTAGGTCAGGCTGTATTTTTCCTGCAGCTCCTTTAACAGGTTAATGATCTGCGCCTGAATCGATACGTCCAGCGCAGATACCGGCTCGTCACAGACAACAAATTCCGGATTTAAGGCAAGTGCTCTTGCGATACAGATACGTTGTCTCTGTCCGCCGGAGAACTCATGGGGATACCGGTCTTTGTGGAAGGGCTGCAAACCGCAGTTATCCATAACCTGATCGATATAGTCATTTAACTCTGCCTTGGGAACCAGATTGTGCTCCCGAACCGCTTCGCCGATGATCTCACCGACAGGAAGACGGGGAGAAAGGCTGGAAAACGGATCCTGGAAGATGATCTGCATTTTTGTACGCATCTTTCGCATCTCTTTGGAAGAAAGGTCATAAACCTCTTTTCCGTTAAACAGCACCTGTCCGCCGGTTTTTTCGCCGGACAGACGCAGGATGGTACGTCCGGTCGTCGTCTTGCCGCAGCCGGACTCGCCTACCAGACCCATGGTGGTTCCGCGCTTCAAGTTAAAGGTTACGCCGTCAACAGCCTTGACCTGTCCAACGGTTTTGCCGACCATACCGCCTTTGATGGGAAAATATTTTTTCAGCTGATTGACCATCAGAATATACTGCGGATCATATTCTACCGGTGTGAAATTCTTATCGATTGGCTGCATTTATTTTCCCTCCTTCTTATCGTAATAGCGATAGCAGCTGACCTTGTGTGTCTCGGACAGGCTGATCTCGCAGGGGTATTTTCCATCGCATTCCGGACAGCGCATTTCGCAGCGGTCGCGGAAATAGCAGTAATCCGGCATGTTGACCGGGTTCGGCACCTTGCCGGGGATGGAATAAAGCTTATCGACCTTTTTGCCGATCACCGGTTTGGAAGCCATCAGACCGATTGTGTAAGGGTGGGAAGGATTCGCAAAAATCTCCTGTACCGTACCTTTTTCCACAACGCGTCCTGCATACATAACAACAACGTAATCCGCCATCTCTGCGATAACGCCCAGATCGTGGGTGATCAGCATGATGGAGGAATTGATTTTATTTTTCAAGTTGCGCAGAAGATCCAGAATCTGTGCCTGGATCGTTACGTCCAGCGCCGTCGTCGGCTCGTCTGCAATGATGATCTTCGGGTTACAAGCCAGCGCCATTGCGATCATGACACGCTGACGCATACCGCCGGAGAGCTCGTGGGGATACATCTTGTAAACGCCTTCGCTGTTTGCAATACCGACCATCTCCAAAAGCTCAATGGTACGGGCTTTGATCTCTTCCTTGCTCTTTCCTTCGCCGTCATGCAGCTCGATTACTTCTTCTACCTGTTCCCCGATACGAAAAACCGGATTCAGGGAAGTCATAGGCTCCTGGAAAATCATGGACATATAATTGCCGCGCAGCTTCTGCATCTTCTCCATCGGAGTTTTTGCAATATCATATGCCTTATCGCCCAGGTTTAAGCGGATCTGACCATCTACGATCTGACCCTGGGGACGCTGCAGCAGCTGCATCAGGGATAAGCTGGTTACGGATTTACCGCAGCCGGACTCGCCTACGACGCCAACCGTCTTGCCGATAGGAACCTCAAAGCTTACGCCGTCAACGGATTTTACCGTTCCGACGTCTGTAAAGAAATAGGTATGCAGATTATCAAATTCCACTGCATTTTCCGGATTGTGCATCTGTGTCAGATATTCCTGCTCCGGAACATTTTTACGCTTGTACTGTTTTTCATACTGACCTGTAATCTTACGGTTCTCTCTGGAAATCCGTCTGGATTCTTTCGCGGAGAGATAGCCTTCCGGATGTTTTTTTGCCATAGCTGGTTCTCCCTCCTTATCGTTTCATCTTCGGGTCGAACGCATCGCGCAGACCGTCGCCTACAAAGTTAAAGCCAAGTACTGTGATCAGCAGACAGATACCTGCCGGGATCCAGATAAACCAGTAGTTGGTCATAACGTAAGCATTGTTGACGTCGTTGATGATGTTACCCCAGGATGCAAACGGGAACTTAACACCCAGACCTAAGAAGGAAAGAGTTGCTTCCGTAATGATCGTACCGCCAAGGCTCATCGTACAGGTTACGATCAGCTGCGGGATAACGTTCGGAACCAGGTGACGGAAAATCCGCTTGGAAGCGCGGATACCGCAGGCTTCCGCGGCTGTCATAAATTCCTGCTCTCTCAGGGAAAGGATCTGTCCACGCACCAGACGTGCGATAGACGGCCAGCCCAGGAAACCGAGAACCAGCATCAGATAAAGCATACGGATCTGGGGATCGAGCTGCATGGCATCCATTGCAGCACCCAGAATGATGATCAGGGGTGTGGACGGAATACAGTAGAAAATATCTACAATACGCATGATCAGGTTATCCACCCATTTTCCGAAGTATCCGGCGATACCGCCCAGCAGGATACCCAGGAACGCTTCAATAAATACAACGATAAATCCGATTACCAGGGATACACGGCCACCGTACATCAGACGGGTCAGCATATCCATACCGTTGGTATCGGTGCCGAGCCAGTGGGTTTTGGAGGGACCTGCATAACGGTCATACACATAGGTTTCCTTCGATTGCAGTACAGACCAGGTCTTGGAATCCGGTTTGTAAGTGATGGTGTAGGTGTATTCCTCACCGTCTGCATCGGTGTATACAAATTCTTCGGTGTCGCTGTCGATGGCATCTGCCAGCTTTTCTTTAAAGTCACGGCTGATGACAACGCCGTTTTCCTTTGCCTGTACAACGAAGCGGCTGACATAACCGATCTCATCGCCGCCGGATAAAATGTTTCCATCTGCATCCATCGTATAATCCTGTCCGTCTGCAGTAAAAGCAGTTTCTCCGTTTGCATAGGCCTTTAACGCTTCATGCTTGACTGCGAAAGTCAATGTAGAAGCCTCTGCGCCGTCTGCAGCGTTTACGATGTCCTTTGCTGCGATTGCCAGCACTGTGCCGTTGCTCGAAATCAGATAAAGGTCTTCGCCCTCTTTCTCTACCTCATAGGTCACATCTTTATACTCAAAGCTTTCCGCATTCTTGCCGATCGCAAGCATCAGCTGAGCCTGCAGAATGGAGCCAAACTCCTGTCCGTCATTGATCGTGTAACGCAGATCGTTATTTTTTACCACACCCACATACTCTTTGTCCATGTGCGTGTAAGTATAGAACTGTTCATCCTGTCCGTAAGGGCTTACCAGACCGCCGATAAAGGAAAAGACAAACATAACGACCAGCATAGTCAAGCCAACTACTGCCAGTCTGTTTCGGAAAAACCGTTTTGCAACCAGTGCGCCGGGGGACAGCACTTTGACACGACGGTCGTCATTTAAGGACAGTTCCTGCTCTTTTGTTTCTTCTGTCACTTTCTTTTCTTCCTGCATCACGCTCTCCTCCTTTCTTACGCAATCCGGACACGGGGATCAACCACCGCGTACAAAATATCGGAAATCAGGTTTCCGGCAAGGGTCAGGATTGCCAGAAACGTCATATAAAACATGGAAAACGGAATATCGCCGGAAACCATCGCCTGATAAGAGGTATAGCCGATACCCGGGATTGCAAACAGTGTTTCCGTGATCAGTGCACCGGAAAACAATCCAGGCAGGGAACCGCCGACAACCGTAACGAGGGGAATCAGGGTATTACGGAACGCATGGTGATAAATAACCTTTTTCTCGGAAAGTCCCTTTGCACGCGCAGTACGGATATAATCCGCATTTAATACCTCCAGCATATTTGTTCTTGTATAACGCATCAGGGAACCGACAGAAACGATCACCAGTGTAATAATCGGCAGTACCAGATGGTTTGCCTTATCCATAAGCTGCCCCCAGGAATCCAGCTGTGCATAATTACGTCCCACCAGACCATATAAATCAAACCAGCCCAGCTTTACGGAGAACAGCAGCTTTAACAGCGTTGCGAAAAAGAAGGTCGGCAGCGAAATACCCATCAATGCACCTGCTGTGATCAGGTAGTCTGCTTTGGAATACTGCTTTGTTGCTGCGACAACTCCCAACGGGATCGCAATGATCAGCTGTAATATAAAGGAAATCGCACCCATCACAAAGGAAAGCCAGATAACTTCCTTAAATTTATCCAATACCGGTACCGTATATTTCCAGCTGTCTCCGAAATTGCCCTTCAGCGCATCACCTACCCAGGTCAGAAAGCCGAGTACGATCGGTTTGTCCAGGCCGTAGGATGCATTTAACTGTTCCATCCATTCATCATAGGACTTTGCACCCGCTCCCTGCGAAAGCTGCATCGCTCTCGTTTCCACAAAAGAGCCGGGAAGACATCTCATCAGAGTGTAAATGATGAAGGATACGCAAAATAAAATCATGACTGACAAAAGCAGTCTTTTGACGATATATTTCCGCATAAAAAACTCTCCCTTTGTTCTTATCGATTCCCTTCTTCCGCTGTATATCAAGCGGCCGCCTGCCCCAGGCAGCTCCTTGATATACAGCATCGCCCCTGATCTCCTCCTTAGAGGAAGATCAGGGGCATAAGCCTGCAGTCTGTGCGTTTTAAGCTGCACAGGAATCGCCGTCGTTTAGTTTAACTCCAGCTTTTCAACTTCATTTCTCCAGCTCCAGTAAGGAGTCATATCAGGAGTCAGAGTGCTGATGTTGATGCGTTCGCTAGAGAAGATGTAGCATTCGCTTCTCTGGTAAACAGGAACTTCAACACCCCAGTCCATGATAATATCCATGGCTGCTTTATACAGGCTCTTTCTATATGTCTGGTCAACGGACTGACGTGCTGCAACGATCATTTCATCCAGCTCAGGATCATTGATCTTGTAGTAGTTGGTTGCGCCCTTGCTGTGATACAGCTGATACATATCAGGGTCAGGAGTTGCGCTCCAGGCTGCTACCCACATCTCTGCTACGCCGGACTGATAGGTCTGATACAGTTCAGATGCAACTGCGATATCGTTTACCGTCAGAGTAAAGCCGATCTTTGCAAACGCGTCTGCCGCATTCTTTAACAGCAGGAAGGAAGGATGATCACCGGAGCCGCCTGCACCGATGTTTACCTGATAGCCAAGCTTAGCGCCTTCAGGAGCTGCTGTCAGCTTGCCGTCTTCTACGGTGTAGCCAGCTGCTTCAAAGAAGCCAAGTGCTGCCTGTGCTGCTGCTTCATATTTCTCTTCTGTGCTCATGCCGTCAGTGTAGATCGGATTGCCGTCTACATCAGTAGAATACGCGATCTGGTAACCGTCGTCTGTTACCTGAGGTGCTGCCCAGGAGGTATTGGAGATCGGGTAGTTGATTACAGAAGCGGAATCGCCGTAGTAGGAATCAATACCTTCATCACGATATACTGCAAGGATAGTTGCAATTGCCTTACGCAGATTCTTGGACTGCTCGGATGCAGGATCGCTGCCAACCTTGATGTTGTCTGCACTCATGGCGACATAGCCATAACCAAGGAAATCATACAGACGCAGAGTGATCACATCACCGTCGAACTCTTCGCTGCCGCCGTTGTATTCTGTAATCTGGTTACGAACCTCGGTAGAGTAGGAAGGATCTGCAATATCGATGGTGCCGGATTCTACGCCAACAACCTTATCGTCTTCCTGCGTTTCCAGGAAGTTCACATGCTTGATCTTGGGCTCGCCCTGGAAGTAGCTCTGGTTGGAATCCAGATAAACAACACCGTTGCTGAACTCCTTGAAGGTGTAAGGGCCAGCACCCATAGGAGCGGTAGTTACAGAACGAACCTTGGAAAGGTCACCCTTTTCAAAACCGAACTTATTGTTGTCATAATCATACAGAGATGCATCGCCGTAGTAGCTCAGAGGAGCGATTGCAAAAGAAAGCTGATAGATCATGTTAGCGGCAACTTCGGTCGTTACAACTCTCATGCTGTAGTCGCCGGTCTTCTGGATACCTTCGATATGATCTGCGGAATCACCGGTTTTTACACCAACAGTGGAGTAATTGTAAACATCTTCCGGAATCAGGTCAGACAGAGCAGAGCCTGCTGTCTCAGCTTCCATGGAAGAGAAGTTCCATTCATACTGATCGCCGATGGCCATAAAGAAATCCTTTGCGGTAGCGCCGTCAGCCAGCTCGAAGCCCCAGCCAGCTGCTGCAGAGGTAACGTCAGTAGCGCCGTTCTCTGCCATGTAATCAACGATTTCCTGTGCAAATGCAGTACCACCGTCATTTACTGCAGCCCAGAAAGCAGTCTGCTGATCTTCTGTCCACAGAGAGAAGTCTGTGTTGTCTTCGCCTGCTGCTGCGATCAGGGAAGCCAGGGTTGCCATACCTTCCCGGTACTCATCCACGCCAAGGATCGGCTGGCTGTACAGAGTTGCAGAGCCGTCATAGGTAGGATCGCAATATACATACATGCTGAAAATTACATCATCAATTGTGATCGGTGTTCCGTCAGAGAAGGTCAGATCATCGCGTATGGTAACGTCATAATAAACGGAACCGTCGTCGTTCTGGGTCATCTCCAGATCAGAAGCGGTATAATAGGTATAGTCTGTTCCATTGTAAGAACGAGTCTCACCTTCGATACCTTTCTCAACAATAGCGCCCTGTCTGTCAGAGCCTAACAGAGGGATCTGAGTCATATCAACGATATGCTGATCTTCTGCGCTGGCTGCAAAGAACGGAGAGAATTTTCCCTCAAAATGTGCGCTGGATGCCACCAGAGTATCCGCGCCGCTTGCAGATGCACCAGCATCTGCTGTCTCTGTTGTGCCTTCCGTAGCAGGTGTTGTCTCTGTCTTGCCGGAGCCATTGCTGCTTCCGCAGCCAGCCAGAGAACCGGTCACCATGGTAAGCGCAAGCAGAGCTGCAAGAGCCTTGTTCGCCTTTTTCATGTGAATCCTCCTTTTTTTGAAAAAAACACCGTTTGCATCCTTTTTATTTCATGCAGATACACAGGAGTTTTTTTCTTAAAAATTGTACATTTGTTGCAGAATATACCGGTTTTCACAGCTTTTCCGCCCCTGTGATCGCCGTACCTGCAGGTTGCATCGGCCCATTTTCTTTTCCTTTCGTCAAAGTATTAGCCAATGTTTAAATATATTACTATCTTTTTTGCTTTCTGTCAATCCTATTCCGTGTCAAAAATACATTTTTCCGTCACAGTCATACACGTTTCCACATGCGTTTTTTAACGCTTTTTAAGAGCACAAGTGTGGCAGCGCCTATAACTACTTCTATTAGAAGGAACGGAATGGAGAACAAAATTTTGTCACTGTGACGCGTTAGCTCAATGAGTTCTCCTATGACGGACACTCCCGTCGCTGCGATGCAGACACTACTGCGCAGCGGTATTTTGCACACAGTCTGCTGATAAACGTATTCCCGAAGCGGATATTCCTTGCTCAAAAGTCTTGCACATGCCCACGCAAGGCTGCAGGCTGCCGCCAGCTGCACTGCATAGGGAAGCAGCACGAAAATGCTTCCCTGTAATCCCACCGACGGCACGCAGCCTGCGGCGATCGTCAGCAGGATGACCGCAATTCCGGCAGCCGCCATCGCGGTGGATTGTTTTTTCCACTCTTTTTCTGACAGTTCACAGGCATATCGACTGCCCTCGTATTGATAGTCACCGTTTTGTGTTTTCCTGAAATCGTCCAGATAGGCCCGGCGGCGATGGGATTTTGTAGAAGACTGGGCGTCTGCTTCTTTGGGCGAAGCAGCCCCCGGAGCCTTGGCAGACTTGGATTCTGTGGCTTTAGAAGGCTCCGAGTCCGTTTTTTTAGGGGGTATATTTCTCTGATTATTTGAAGTCATGTTGAAATCCATCCTTTGTTTTGATTTTAACATTGCAATTTCAATGTTACAGTTCACTCGTACCTTTTTGCAAGCAGATTTCATGCTTGCATGAAAATCTGCTTGCAAAAAGGTACGAAGGGAGCGCCACTTTATGAGCAAAAATGAGCTGCGAAGCAGC
>ENA-OPCV01001665-OPCV01001665.1-human-gut-metagenome-genome-assembly--contig:-NODE-1665-length-15798-cov-3.566855_pt1 | contig 15798 bp, 18 predicted proteins | sample MGYA00241257_ERZ501494 | MGnify/ENA primary metagenome ERZ501494 (study PRJEB25962, sample SAMEA2042618) | human gut metagenome | biome: human gut; feature: human-associated habitat; material: faeces...
TGGAAGGCTCTACGGTGGTTGGTAAGGATGAGGTCGGCGGTTCGAATCCGCCCAGCAGCTCCAGAAAACAGCCTATTTCTTCGGAAATAGGCTGTTTTTCTTTGCTTTTCGCAACTTTTTGAGGCGATTTAAAATTGCGGATAATTTTTGACCACAGCGCTGCCCACAGACAGGAAAAAAACCGGCCTCCGGAATTGTTTGTTCCGGAGGCCGGGATTCTTTTGTCAGCCTGCCTTTTTGCTGAGGTTCAGCCGCTCCCTTTCAACGGCAATCTCCGCTTTCACCTGTTGTATCATCTCTGCCAACAACCGTTCGCACTCCTCTTCACTGTGGGCGTAGACATTGCGGGGATGTTTTTTGCCGTCCGGCCAGATGGGGGAGTAGCGGCCCTCCCAGAGCTTGTCGTTGACCTGTGAGACACAGCCTGTGCCTGGCTTGCGCCGCTGGCCCTTGTATGGCTGGAAGGTGGATAGGGCGGGCTTTCTGGGAGCGGCGCTATCAGTTGTTTTCTGCGGCTCTGTTTTGCTGATTCCGCGATCGATTTTCACAGCTGCCGTGCGCCGCATTTCGTCTGTCACATGGGCGTAGATGTTCAGCGTGGTGGAGGTTGAAACATGACCGATGATGGTGGAGAGTGTCTTGGTATCCATTCCGTGTTCCAGAGCTGTGGTTGCGAAGGTGTGCCGGAGGTCATGGAATCGGACTTTTTTGCATCCAGCCCGCTCCAGTACAGTCTGGAGCCGCTTGCGGACGGAAGCTGGGTCCAGAGGAGAATCCTCCATGACAGGGGATGGGAACATCCAGTGGGAGGTCACGGTTTGACGGTATTCATTCAGAACCTTCAAGACAGGGGAGGGAAGAATGACTGTCCGGTTGGAGCTGTTGGTTTTGGGCTGTGAGACGACAAGCTCTCCTTTTACCCGGTGTACCTGCCGTTCCACCCGGAGCGCTCCTGTGTTGAAGTTCAGGTCATCCCATTTCAGGGCCAGAATTTCTCCCCGCCGCAGTCCTGTGGACAGCTCCAGCAGGAGAAGCTCATAACAGCCGTCCTCTTTGGCTTGAATCAAGAGACGCTGCATTTCCTCCGGAGTGAGTACCTGCATCTCTCTGGGCTTGGCGGAGGGAAGCCTGCAACCGTCCGCGGGGTTTCGGATGATGAGCTTTTCTTCCACAGCCTTTGCCAGTGCGGAACGCAGGGTGGTGTGGCAGCCCCGTACTGTCTGGTCGGATAGCCCTTCGCCGTAGCGGCCCGCATCCTTCCGCCTACCGCTTTGCTTGAGGTTTGTATAGAACTGCTGCAGGTCATTCTGCGTCAGTTTGTCCAGCGGGATGCTGCCCAGCGCCGGGATGATGTGGCCGTAGATCCGCTGTTCATAGGACATCTGGGTGTTGGGACGAAGCGTGGGCTTTTTGTGAGTTTGATACCAGAAGTCCAGCCATTCGCGGACAGTCATCCGGGGCTTGGCCTGACTGGGAGTGGGCGCGGCCAGCGTTTGCTGTAGCACCTTCAATTTTTCAATACATTCTGACTTGGTCTTGGCCAGAACATTTTTAGTTTTGGGAAGGCCTTTTTCGTCGTAGCCGATGAGGCACCGGCCCTCCCAGCGGCCATCTTTTCTCAGGTGGATGCTTCCGGTGCCCCGTTTTCTGCGTTTTGCCATGGTTTCAACTCCTCTCCGAAGAAATCTGTCATGAATCCGCCCACGATATCTGCCGCTCTCTGCTGCATATCTCCGGTGACATGGGTGTAGGTGTCCAGTGTGAAGGAAGCCTTGGCGTGGCCCAGAATTCCGGACAGGGTCTTGGCATCCACACCGCTGGACAGGGCATGAGTGGCGAAGGTATGACGAAGGTCGTGGAACCGGATGTTGGGCAGGCCAGCGGAGTCCAGCAAGGCCTTCAGGTGACCGTATGCGGAACGGGGATTGGTGGGGGATTCGGGCTTCAGCGGATTTGGGAAGACCCATTCTGACCAGGAATGTTTTTTTCGTTCCGACAGAAGCTGGGCGGTACTTGCCGGCAGGAGAATATTTCGGGTTCCTCGACCGGCCTTGGTGGCACCGGCCACCAGCCTGCCGCCCTTTTCCATGTGGATGGTACGCTTTACTGCCAGTGTTCCGGCTGCTTCATCGAAGTCCGCCCACATGAGACCGCAGAGCTCACCCCGCCGCAGGCCGGTGGTCAGCTCCGTGTAGAAGAAGTCGTGCCAGACGGCGTCGTGTTTGATTGCCTCCATGAACCGTTCCAACTGGTCATCATTCAGGATCTGCTTGGGTTTGGGATTCGCTTTTGGAACCGGGATGTTCTCGGTGGGATTTTTCGCTATGATATGGGATTCCTCTGCCGCTTTCATGGCACCATGGAACATGGTGTGGATGCTGTGGACCATGCTGCCGGATAGCTGGTGGCCATATTGAGGGTGCTCGTTGACACGCCCCCGTGCTTTCAGAGTTTCGTACATCTTCTGCACATCCGCTGGGGTGATTTTTGAAATCTGCTTGTCTCCGAGGTATGGTTTGATGTAGAGGTCCGCATACCTGCGGTATCCGTTCAGTGTGCTGGGTCGAATGGTTCCGGCCATGATCGCATCCAGCCAGTAGTCCAGCCATTCGCTCAGGGTGAGCTTGCTGTCCTCGGTCAGGTCTACGCCCTGGTAGGCAGTGATCTCCTGGCGGAGCTTTGCGGTCAGCTCTTTTTGTGTGGGTGCGTAGATGTAGCGGAAGATGCTGTCGCCGTTTTCTTTATGGCCGATTACGATGCGGCCCTCCCAGCGACCATCGTCCTTTTTCCGCACCATGCCGTCGCCGGACGGCCTGCGTTTGCTCATTTGAATCGCCTCCTTTGTTGGAACTCTTCTTTGTCTACACCATCGCAGTTTTTGATGGTATCGTTAGTTGATTTCTTCCTGTGAGAACTTTTCGCAGGCATGCCGCTCATCTTCTGCCTCGAAGCTGTATGGCGGCTGGTCTGCCAGCAGCTCCTGCTGGATGCCCTGCGCCAATCGGAAGCCGGATATGAAGCTGTTCAGGCAGGCTTCGTCCCGTAGTTCATCTTCCATATCCGCTATCCGCAGGAGCAGTTTCCGTCCTGGTTTATCCAGTAAGCGGGTGAGCTGGTTGTGAGTTTTCTTGATTTTCTTATCCAGATATTCCGCCCTCCTGGATGGGGTCTCGAACCTGTGGTAGAGGGCTTTCATGTAGTCACGCATGGTGTGCCACCTCCTATCAGCGACACACAATACCGCAACTCCATTGGAATAGCCATCCCCAAATGACTATAATTTTCAAAAACTTATCAAGTTCAGAGTGAACTGCAATGGGCCGCATCCGACTTCAGATGCGACCCATCTGAGGTTCGCTTATGCGTAGGGATTATGCGATGTCGGATTGCCTACGAACATATAGCAGAAGGCTCTGCCGTTATCGACGGTGACGCCGACGCCGAGGGTATCGCAGTTTGGGTCGATCATCGTTGCCAGGTGGCCGGGGGAGTTCTCCCAGTTTGCCACAGCCTTTTGCGGAATCTTTTCTGGGTCCATGATCGTGAATGCTGTCAAGTTGGACCCGAAACCGTGGGTATACCCAGACGCCGCCACAGTCTCACATTCCGCTCGGTTATTATGCTTGGTGTACAGGTAGGCGGAACATTCCTGTGCCGCATCCATGAGAGACTGATCCACCGCCAGTTCTGGAACGCCGCGTTTCCTCCGCACTTCGTTGATGCGCCGGATCATCTCCTCACGAATCTCCATCTCTGTCGGTGGGGAGCTGATTGTCTGCACCGAGGCAGCTCCGGTATACGGCGCATCCGTGTCGATCTGCACGCCGTTCTGCCAATACACATTGAATCCTACTTGCTGACCGATATCCCTGAGCCGCACGAAATTATTCCCCGCAATGTTATAGGCGGTCATGGAGACCTGCTGGCCATCTACGTAGATTTTTTGCCAAGTAGGTTCCGCTATGATTCCCGCTGCGGCTTCGCTCACCAGAGCTGCGCCAATGGCCATGCCAGCCAGCAGCGTGAGCACTGTTTTCTGTTTGCCCATCCTCTTGTCCTCCTTGTGTTGGTTTTGCAAACACAACATACCGAAAGTACGGGAGGAAAGCTACTGAAAGATGCGGCGTTTTCAGACTTTCTACGAAAGTACCAAGTTTTATCTCATGGTCATATTCCAGCTACCATATTGCTGTTCCCCATGATCATCCTCCCTGTGGCCGTGGGCGAGACGTTTCTCCCGTAGTTTTTGACGCCGTTTTTGGCCGATGTGGGTGAGTCCCTGCGTGAACAGTTCCAAAACTTACGGCCACTTGTATAAAAAACGCGTTGAAAAAGGAACGGCAGTCTGCCGTTCCTTTTTACTTATTAGGGTCAGGATACGTTACCCGTGTAGTTCTCCAGTTCTGCCATGGCCTTGGCCAACTCCACACCATCCGAGTCACCGAAGAGACCGTGGGAGCCGAGCCGCTCCGCTCTCGGTCGCGTCGCAATGTACTTCATGTAGCTATCTGATTTCTGAACGTCACTCCAATTTTCCTCCAACGCCTGAGAGATGAACGCCGAGGCATTGGCCTTGGTGGGATGCTCCTGGTAGTCGCCATACTCATCCAGCTCCTTTGCTTCAGGAAAATCCTTCACCAGTTTTGCGATAAGCTGTTCCTGTTTTCTTGTTGGCGGACGGTCATCCTGGATCAACTCGACCCGCTCACGGGTGGCGATGTATCGCATGTAGCTGCCTGCCGAGTTACCACCTCCGCACTTGATGTACGGACTTTTGACGATCAGCCTTGCCATCCGTCATCGTCCTCGCTGGCTTCCCGCACCCGTTTTTCGAACGAGATGCGGCCATTGGTTTGCTTCACATTCCGAACGCTCTCCGCGCGCCGCCGCCGCAAGTCCGCCTCACTGAACTGAAAGCTGTCGGCGATGATCCCGGAGAGCATATCCAACTCCACCGCCTGCTTGTAGGCCAGCGACGCCAAGTGGCTTTCCATCTGACCCACTCGACCGTCCAGATAGGACTGGATAGAGGTTGGGAGGAACAGTCCGGCGTTGTTGGCGCTGAGGTAGTCCAGGTAGAAATCGATAGCCCGCTCAATAAATCCGGTGATGCTGCGGCTGCCGTCCTCCTGATATCGTCGCTCCAAGCGTGCCTTTTTCTCAGGGGTGAGATAGAGGGCAAATTTTTCTTTCTTGCTCAAAATGAGCTCCTTTCCGGGGTATGACCCCTACTTTTTTCTTGGGGGAGTACGCTTTCGGGGATAACGACCGCAGAAGTGATAGCACCCTTTCGATTTTGACCCCACTTTGGAACTCCCTGAAAACTCCCGTAACTGCCCGCACTGCGGGCAGAAGTGACCGAACAGAGCGCCATACTTGACGCCTGGTGTTTATCCTGCTTTACCTTTCGTCCTCCGAAGAGCCGTAAAAAGCTCCCGAAAACCGCCTCAAAAACCCTTGCAGGGGCTGGGACTCCACCCAGCCCCGAAGAAGCGCACACAGCGGCTCACAGGGGCGAACACGGCCTTGTTTTCCGTAGTTCCTCCGCTACCCGTTGACGTTCCGTGACCTCCTCCAGTTTCACCATCTGCCGCTCGTAGGAATGGTTGATGGCTTCCTGAATCGGCAGGATGGTGTAACAGTTGTTGCCGTTCTTCTTCATCCCCTGGCGGTCGAAATAGCTGGTGTGCTCCACTGTGATAAACTGCCTTTCCTCCAGTTTGGCGATGTGCTTCATCACAGTGTTCACGGCCAGCCCCACAGCGGTGGAGATGGTGTTGTAACTGGGATGGCACTGATGGCTGCTACGGTCTTCGCAGTAGAGCAGGTAGGCGTAGACAGTGATCGCACCATGCCCCAGATCCAGATAAAAAATTTCGTTGGGGAGGGAGAAAAACTTTCCTGTGTGTTTGCGAGTGAATACAGGAACCATCTGCGGCGAGATCAGATCTCGCTTGACCAGAGCATCGATCTGCTTTTGCGCCATGTCTGGACTCATGTGGAGCAGCTCTGCAATCTCGTCCACACTCGGCACGGCATCACCCTTATGGTGGCTGTTGAGATAGCAGAGGTAGGCGAGGATACTGAAGGCGGGAGGCGGTAGCTTCAGCCCCCAGATTTCGTTGGGCAGCGAAAACCGATACGCTCTCGCGTCTTTCTGATAGGTGAGCGCAGTCATTCCAGGACACCCCCTTCTGTGTGCTTGGTGACCCACTGGATGAACGCATCCTTGGGAACCACCATCCTGCTGCCGACATTCAGTACCGGGAAGTCCGGTTCATGCATCAGCTCATAGCTGGTGGAGGACGATACCCCCAGCACCTTCGCCACCATATCGGCGTTGAGGAACAGAGGCAGGTCGTCGTAGGAGTTGTACTGTGATTGTTTCATTTTCGATTTCTCCTTTGCAAAAAGTAAGGGCATCAGCGGCGACGCTGATGCCCTCCTGCTTGTATTGTGTCGGAGATTTTGATAAGATAATAAAAAGTCGGGACGAATTATTTTCCAGGGGGGACAATTTATTTCGGAGGAGGCGAGCGCATGGACGGGGATATCGTTTTCTATATCCACGGGGATACGATCGAGTACGGTGGGGAATTATTTTCTGCCGGCGAACTGACAGCAGACATTTTGAACCTGTCATTGGAGGACTATCAGCGCATCCAGAAAAACGTCCGGCGCATGAAGAACCTTACGGAGCAGTACGAGCGCACCCAGGACCGGGAATTTTGGCGGAAGCTCAACTACCAGTTCATGGCTCTGCGCAAGCGGATGATGGAGTTCCGGGTGTTTCAGATCCTGCTTCGGGATGACAGCAAATTTTTCAACGAGGCTCAGCAGTACACTGAGTTCCGCTCCCTGCTGCCGGAAGAAGATCTGGACTATGAGGATTTTTCCACTGATCAATGGGTAGACATGGCGGAGCGGGCGGAGACAACCGGCCAGATCCCGGTCCCGCTTCTGATTTTCCCCGGAGGACGGAAAACAAAGTGGCTCTATTATCGGAAGCAGATGAATCGCTACGAACGCTATCTGGGCGACGTTGCGTGCTTCAATCCTACCATCCATAACTTCATCCACTTTCTCATCTCCAAGCTGGAACACAACTCACCGGAGAACTATGCCGCCTCGCTCTATCAGCTCTACAACGATGAGCGGCTGGTAGAGAAGCTGATCGTTAATCCCAGAAGCCTGGAGCAGCCGTTTTATCAGAAATATGACCACTGTGTTGTGAGCTATGTGCCGCGGGAGCTGCCGGACAAGCGCTTCGCCATTTGCCAGGAGCACACCACTGACAGCTTGCAAATGCTGCTGAAGGCGGATTACATGACGGCTCTGAATGCCGGACACAACATCCGCCAGTGTGTTGTCTGCAAAAAATATTTTCTGGTGAAGGGCGGAGCTCATGCACTATATTGCGAGGGGACCTGTCCCCATGCGCCGCAGTATACCTGCCGGCAGTTCGGAACTTACGAAGTGCAGAAAGAACTGGCCCGGGATGTGCCGAAGATTCAAGCGAAGCTCACTGCCTTTGAACGGATACGGAAGGATCAAAAGCGGGATATTATCACGGCGGAGGAAGCGCGGCGGCTGAAGGATACAGTCCGGGATATGCTGTTTGATGCGCTCAATGAGGCGGATGTCTCCAACGAGGACTTTGAGCGGTCCATCTCCAGTGAGAGACTCTACCCATATTGTGGTGTTACCCGGAAGGCGAAACCCAGAGGGCGTCCCCGAAAGGGCGGTGGGGACGCATGAGCGACCAGGAATTGCTGGACCGAATCACGCAGGGAGACCAGGCCGCACTGACGGAACTGTGTGATAGCCATGCTGAATTGATTCGGAAACGTGCGCAGTGGATCGCCCGACAATACAACTGCCTGCGCCCAAGCAATCGTGGAGGCTGGAGCGACTATACAAAAGAAACGCTCTCCGAACTGGAGAGCGTTGGGATGCTGACGCTGATCGAATGCGCCAGGAATGGAGGTTACGATAGCTCCAAGGGAGCCTTTGGAACCTACATCGTACCATTTCTGGACGGAGCGATGAGGCGGCACCTGGAATCCAGCATGGGGACCCTTTCCCTGGACAGGGACAGCATGGGGTTGGTGCGCAAGGCACAGATGCTCTATCACCGGGACGGGAAAGAGACGAACGACATCGCAGGTGAGTTGGGTGTTCCTTTAGCGGAAGTAGCTAGAGCGGTAGCCTATCCCACGCATTTCTTCTCTGTCTATGACTTGCCGATGCCGGAGGAGGATGGAGATATTTTTGAGTACCTCATGGCTGATCGGTTGTCTGTATCTGCGGAGGAAATCGCCCTTCGGGCACTGACGATGAAGTCTCTGCATGAGCAGTTCCAAAGCCTATCTAAACGGGAGCAGGATATTCTGGGCCGGAGTTTCGGCGTGTTCGGTTACCAAAAAACAGACCTACGGGAGATCGCCATCCGAAACAGACTGCGGGAGGACGGCGTGGAAAAGGCAAAAAAGCAGGCGCTGAAAAAGCTGCGTGAAAAGTGCCTGGACAGCGCAGCCTGGAAGCTCCGTCGGGCCAGCCGTATGGTGGAACGTGCGATTTCGTTAGAGTTACTGGCGGCGGAATGAGAAACGAAAGGCCTCCTTATCTTTGATTACACCATCGCATTTTTTTAGATATACACACAAAGGTGATGTCCTTTTGGATTCGCCCAAATGTATTGATGAGAAGATGCATAGCAAAAATGCCGCACTTTCGTACGGCATTTTTTGCTGGATTCCCATTTTCAAATCAGGCCCGCATCCTTGGCGTCTTCTTCCAACTGAGGGCGAAAATCCGGATGTGCGAGGCTGATCATAGCTCGCACACGGTCCCGCATACAGAGCGGCTTCAGATTGACACAACCGTATTCCGTGACCACATACTGCACATCCGACCGAGGTGTTGTCACTGCTGCGCCAAGAGGGAGTCGGGATACAATGCGGCTTTGTGTGCCCTTTCCTTTGGGCTGGAAGGTCGAAGTCACAGCGATAAAAGATTTGCCGCCCTTTGACATTTGCGCGCCTCGGACAAAATCCAATTGACCGCCTGTTCCGCTGTATTGAACACCCGCAATATTATCGGCACATACCTGCCCCATAAGAAAAATGATTTGAATATGAAAACTCTACTTTGATAGCTTTATCTGAAACGAAACCGGATATGGTGCCGTCTAATAGGATGAAGCCGCTTCAAGTACCGGGGGAAAAACTATGGAACAAATTGAAACAAAGAAAGCCCAATTTTCAGCCGCTATGGGAGACCAGCAGATCATTCAGCTGTTCTTTCAGCGGTGTGAGGAAGCCATTACCCAGACCCAGAAGAAATATGGCGCGCTGTGCCGCAGTGTGGCCCAGCGGCTCCTGGCAGACCCCAGGGACACGGAGGAGTGTGTCAGTGACACCTACCTTCGTGTCTGGAATGCCATCCCACCGGAACGCCCCCGCTCTTTGCGGGCCTATCTGGCCCGCATCACCCGGAATCTGGCATTGGACCGTTATAACTACAATACTGCCGCCCAGCGCAGCACCGCCCTCACCGACGCTTTTGAGGAATTGGAGCCCTGGATCGTTACCGGGCAGGGTGATCCGGACACAGAACTGGATGCGTCAGAGCTGCGCCGGGTGCTGAACGGCTTCCTGCGCCGTCAGAGCGCTGAGGCCCGCGTGTTCTTTTTGCGCCGCTACTGGTACGGAGAGAGCATCCGGGAGATTGCGGAAGAATACCGCGTCAGCGAAGCAAAGGTTAAGACATCTCTGTTCCGCACACGGGAACGGCTGCGCGCGGAACTGGAACAGGAAAGGATCGCTCTATGAATCAAACTCGTTTTCAGAAATGGATGAACGCCGTGGACGATGACCTGCTGGAAGAAGCGCAGCAGCCCATGCGGAAGAAGCGGCTCTGGCTGTACAGCGCCGGGGTGATTGCCGCCTGTCTTGCCGTGGCTGTGACTGCCGTCACCATGACCCACCGGGGCACTGACCAGCCCACCATGATCGCGAACCCCATGCACGAATCCAGCGCAGCTGAGTTTCAGCAGCTGGGGTACTCCATCCCCCTGCCGGACAGTGCCTCCGGCACCTCCTACTACCTGATCGACACAGGGGAAAGCAACAAGCAAATGGCCGAAGTCAATTTTGAACAGGGCGGGCAGGCGTACTACTGCCGTGCTTTAAAGGCAGAGCAGCCCCAGGACATCTCCGGCATTTTTGCTGACTGGACGGAGAGCCTGGACTGGAGCGGTGAAGATGTTTCCGTCCAGCTGCGCAAGTCCGAGGATGCGGCCTGGGTGGGCTGGTATGCCCCGGAGGCCGAGGTACAGTGGTGTGTTGCCGGCGGCAGCGATGCCCAGGTGCTGCTGGATACCGCCCAAAGCATTGTGGAAAAGCTGGGATACGTCATGCCGCTGTATCCTATGGAAAGTGTGGAAGACGCCTTTGCCGACGGCGGCTACTCCGTGGACTTCACGGCAGCGGACCTTGTCAAAACCGGGGACGGTTATTCCCTGACCGCGGAGATCTATGACTATGACCGCTATGAACTGGAAGACATTCAGAGTTTGAAAGAAGGCGACCAGATCCAGGTCTGTCGGAACCCGGTGACCGTTGAGAGCATCCGGCGGGATAACGGCACCGTCATCATCAACGGCGGCATCGAAAGCGGCGGCGTGGAACTGATTGAGGACGACGGCCTGTACCGCACCAACGAAATGAATGACCAGCCGATCTACTATGATCTGGGAACGATCACCCTGCCCCTATCTGCCGACTGCACCTTTGAAGATCACGCCGACCTGGAATAGGAGCCCGACGGCTTGGTTTATGAGTACGGGGACGTCCCATCGGCTATTCAGACCAGCGAAACGCCCTTCAACTGTTACAACACGGTCATCACTGTCCGGCAGGAGCAGGTGGTGCAGATCATTCGCTATTGGATTCCCTGATGGATTGCCATATAAAATCGAGGTAACATGATATGATTCAGAAAGAAAAATACAACGTAAAAAGGGTGCTTGCCCTGCTCCTGTCTCTCGCCTGCGTGGTAGGGATGCTGGCCGGGTGCGGCCGGCAGAACGCCGGTGAAGGCAACGCTGAGGGAAGTTCTTTGGAAGAACCTGCATCCGACACCTGGTATGAAATTGATCAGGAAGCAGGCATTCTGACCGTCCGCCTTCCCGCTGAAAAGGAAGGATTCATTTGGGACTTCACCATCAATGATACCGCCCTGTTGGAGCTGGTCACGGAGGAGGACAATGACGGCACCTTTGTCGCCAGCTTCCGGGCGCTGGGAGACGGCGAGACGGTTGTTTCTTTCTCCTATGCCAAGGATGATGCGCTGGAGGAAATTCGGGCGCTGAATGTTAGCTGTAAGGATGGAAAAGTGGCCGGTATCTCCAACGCTTCCGTTATGCCCATCAGCGGGCAGGATGATTCGGAGATCGCAGGCCTTCGAAACAGCAACAGCATCCCCATGATCATGAAGGAACACAGCGCGGTGACCTGCGTCTCCGAGACCTGGGACGGGGAGAACAACTGGCAGAATAAGACTGTCCGGCAATTCGTCAGTTCCGATGGCCGCCTGTGGTATGACTACGAGCAGTACGACGACGCCGACCAGGTCGTATACTGCGAGGCGGGATACATCAACGATGACGTTCCCGGCGCCCTGTATACCTGCGAAAAAGACGGCCTGAAGACGATAACGCTGTGTCCGGCATCTGAGTATGAAGCCATGGTGTCTGACCGCTGGCTGGCTCGTCAGCCGTATGACTATGAGACCGTGACGGACAAGGCCGACAGCACAGAGTATGGGACCAGCACCTTGACCGCCACCAGAGAGAATGGTCTGACAGGGGTCAGCAGCGAGGTCATTTACTTTATCGACGATGCGACCGGCCTCATCACCGGCATGGAGGTGACGGAGCACAGCGCCGAGGACGGCAGCGTAGTCTCCGTGACCCGCAGCAATATTCTCTACGATGAACCCCGGCTCATGGAGGAGCAGGCGGCTATGAATATTCTGTTCCCGGAGGACGCCTGCTATCTGAACGTGGTCATCAATCCCGGAAAAGAGAATTCCGAGGAACAGGCTTTCCAGGTGGATAAGTCCACGGAGGTGGAATTTGACGCCATGGAGGGCTATCAGCTGTACTACGATTATGATTGTACTCAGCCCATGGACTGGATCGACGTGGGCCAGAACAAGCTGACTGTCTATATTCAGATTGATATCGCAAAGTAGGAGTTTCAGGATACTCAAAACTAATTCAAAAGATTTGCCCAAATATAAATCGGTCGTGGTTCAGTAGTTACTGCTAAACCACGACCGTTTACATTCACTTGAACATGCAGTCATATTCTGAATTACTCGACGGAGCAATCAAATCCAAAGACGGCCAGAAAAGCATCCACGCATAATGGATACAATTCCTTGCAGGATCAGGAACACACCTACAACAGTCGTCATGGCCACAAGGCTGGCAATGGGTGACAGGAACGAGAAGAAACCGGCACATGCAAGCAGAACGCCGATCGCTGTGAACCAGCCCCAGCCGCGTACTCCAAGACGCTGCAGCTCAAAGGAGTTCACGAATTTGGTTATGCCGGAGAAAATCAGCCACATTCCAAAAATGAACGGCAGGGTAAGTGCCGTAAACCACCCATTGCCAAGAACGAACAGAGACAGCAGCACCGTCAGAATTCCGTCCAGCAGGAACCATCCTGACCCAGCCATATCATTATGAGTAGTGGCGAAGATCACAATATCCACGATGCCAGAGAACAGCATCGCAACGCCAAGAATCATCGTCATGCTTGTGAGTGCGGCGCCTGGATTTCTCAGGCAGACGATACCCGCAATCACAAGCAGCACACCGGCAATGACCCACAACACACGGGAAGTTGTCCGACTCATCATGCATGCCTCCGTTCTTAGCTAACCTTGTCTTTTATTCAATCGCAATCGTCGAATTCCTGGGCAGTTCTTTCTTTACCTGCTTGGGAAGAGATACTCTCAGGATACCATCCTCAAACTTGGCGGACACATCCCGAGGTTCAATCCCCTCGCCCACAAAGAAGCTGCGGCTGCAGGCACCGGCGTACCGCTCCTGACGGATGTACTTGCCCTTCTTATCTTCCTGATCTTTGTCCAATCCCTTGGCGGCGCTGATGGTCAGATAGCCATCCTTCAGGTCAAGCTGAACTTCATCCTTCTTGAAGCCGGGAAGATCAACATCCAACTCGTAGGTATTGTCGGTCTCCCGCACATCGGTCTTCATCAGGCTTTTGGCGTTCTTCCCATACAGCGGATTCCGAATAGAACGCATCGGGATGATAGGAAAGTCGTCATCAAAGAATTCATCAAACAGGTTCTCACCAAAAATACTGGGCATCATAAGTCATTCCTCCATTCATAATCCTTACTGAAATGCCCTGTGTGAGGGGGCCGTTTTGCCCTCCCGCTTGGAACGACTCTGTTATAGTCTCTTGCATTAGCACTGTAAATAGGAGAGTGCTAATGTTAACAGAAATACAAAAGTTCGTTCACATATGATACGATTTCTCGGCCGTCAGGCATTAGAAATGCTGGGGCCGCAAGGAATGCCTCAGCACTTTTAGCGCTCGCCGGTGAAGCAGTCAAGAAAATGACGTCGGCTATACCCAGATTACACTGTGTAGAACCATAAAAATGCTTTGACAAGGAAACCGCAGGCGGCTTGCGCTTTGTGCAGATAGTGGTACAATGTCACTGAAAAAGAAGCTGTTCAGGAGGCCGCTTATGTATCAATACAGGATAGGTTCTAACCTGACGCCGCTGTCTGGAAAGCCAGAGCCAGATACCTGCGTCCTTACACTGCTGTCCTCGGAGGAGTTGGACCAGAACCTCCAACTCCCGGGACTGGAGCAGGTTCTCCGCCATACGCCTACAGCGAGGGATGCCCGCGTATGTAAGGCTGAACCCCACCGGAATTATCTGTGCGGGACCATTGTGACACCACGGCATACGAAAGAAAAGGCACCCATCGCCTTTGGCTATCTGATGACACCCAGCCATGTGGTTTTGTGCGACGATGCGGGTGTGGCCCATGCCATGATCCAGAGACTGATCCGGGAGAATCCCCAGATGGAAAAGAGTCCAGGCAGTTTCTTTTATACGTTCCTGGAGCTGATCATCGCCAAGGATATGCACCACTTGCAGGAATTAGAGGATGAGCTGGATCAACTCGAAGATCAGGTGCTGGCAGGCCAGTTGGAGGGATTCAACCCCAAAATGACGGCAATACGAAAAGAAATATCCAACTGGATACGGTACTATACGCAGTTGGATGATATGGTCTGTGAATTTCAGGAAAATGAAAATGAGTATTTCGAAGAGCATGAACTTCGCCTGTTTCATATGGTGGAGAAACGCATTGGGCGTCTGAAGAATGAGGCACAGATGCTGCGGGAATATGGACTACAGGTGCGGGAACTGTTTCAGGCGGAAATCGATATTCGCCAGAACAACATTATGAAGATACTCACCATCGTCACGACTATCTTTTTACCCCTATCTCTGGTGGCAGGCTGGTATGGCATGAACTTTACCAATATGCCGGAATTGACCTGGAAATACGGCTACCCGGCAGTCATTGGCATCAGTGTTCTTGTAGTTTTGATTTGTCTCTGGGTGATGAAGAAGAAAAAATTCTGGTGAATCCCGCGATACCAGCGAATTGGTACCTCTTTGGACTTAATAAACACCCCATTCGTCAGGCAGCATGCCATACTGTCTAACGAATGGGGTGCATCTCAATATTTATCGGTTTTTTTACCGTTGCAGGATTTACAAAGCATTTGACAGTTATCGGGCGTTGTTTGCCCGCCTTTGCTCCAAGGCTTGATGTGATCGCCCTCCATTTCCTCAAATTCAAAATGCTCTCCGCAGACAGGACATATCCCATTTTGCCTGCTGTACGCCGCCAGTTTTTCCCGTTTATCAAATGCACGCAGGTTTAACAATCTGCCTGCGAACGGATCGGTATCTCGGCAAAGTAAGAACTCATAAATGCCTTTCGGCTTTTGCACATCTTCATCCTCGTGTAGACGTTTTACTTCTGCGGACATGACCGCAGAATTGTAGGCGCGATTATGGTACTCATTGTAGAGATGACACCAATCCAACCCTTTCATATCCGAAAAGTATTTTGGGAAAATCTTCTCAGACCAATGGATAACATCTTGGAAATACTGCCACAATTCATCTGCGTCCGCATCTGATTTATGCCGCGCCATATATTCGGTGATTTCGGAAATGCTTTGATATTCGCAGATACCACGCAGCGCCTTTTCCAGTAATTCCTGCCTATTCGGGTCGCCAGTAATGTATTTGTCTGCCAGTAGTTTTGCAGCACAGTTCCGTTTGGAAAAATATCGCTTTGCATCTGAAAGCCATTCACCGGTATAAACAGAGTTCCGAAGTTCCTGTTCCGTTAGCTTCTCCCCTGCAATATTGACAACCCGGAACCATTCTAACTTTTCGGATTCCTCCCCCTCACAAATATAAACCATAAATTCATAGTTCATAATTGCATTGTACTTATCATCGGGCAAGGCGTCCCAATAATATTTCCTGCCATCCAACGGATAATGTACAATAAATTGCGCAAATTGAAAAGAGCATAAAAGAAGACATAGCTTGCAGGCTCTGGTAGAATGAAGTTACCACACAAACATTCGAAAGGAGACAGCAAACTATGTCCGAGAAAATTGTACAGCTAAACGAGGAAGTAATCAAGGGCCA
>ENA-OPCV01001667-OPCV01001667.1-human-gut-metagenome-genome-assembly--contig:-NODE-1667-length-15794-cov-3.115509_pt1 | contig 15794 bp, 11 predicted proteins | sample MGYA00241257_ERZ501494 | MGnify/ENA primary metagenome ERZ501494 (study PRJEB25962, sample SAMEA2042618) | human gut metagenome | biome: human gut; feature: human-associated habitat; material: faeces...
GAAGCGACTGCGTTCATGAGCAAGTAGCGAAGCGGATTGCGAATGTCCGCTTTATTGCAGATAAGCATTCCCCCGCTTCAAGTGTGCGGAACGGATTGCGAATGTCCGCTTTACAAATAAAAAATTGTAAAAATGTAAGTTTTAGAAAGCTGGATACTTTTTTGGAAGTATCCGGCTTTTTTTGAATATATTGTTATAACAAGTAAAACTGAGAATTTGGATAGAAAAGAATGAAGCGAATAAAAGGATTAGCCGGTATTACGATTTTATTTTTTATGCTAATCGCCGTGGCAGGTTTAGATGGAGACTTTGATAAAAAAGAACAATCTGTATTTGGAGCACTTTCAGATGAGGAACATCCGAAAATTGCACTGACCTTTGATGACGGACCCCATCCGGTTTATACAGAAGAACTCTTAGATGGTCTAAAAAAGCGAAAAGTCATGGCAACTTTTTTTCTGATTGGAAATAATATCGAAGGAAATGAAGAGATTGTAAAACGGATGGCAGAAGAAGGACATTTAATCGGAAGTCATACTTATAACCATGTGCAGTTAAATAAACTTTCAGAATCGAAAGCGAAAGAAGAAATATTAAAGGGCTGTAATAAAATTTATGAGACAACTGGAGTCTGCCCTTCATTTGTGCGTCCCCCGTTTGGAGAGTGGAAGAAAAATATGGATTTTTGTGTGACCATGCTTCCTGTTTTCTGGAATGTTGATTCTCTTGACTGGAAACTGCAAAATACAGAAAAAATCGTAAAAAGGGTAGTGAAAGATGTGAAAGAAGGTGATATTATTTTAATGCATGATATTTTTGAAACTTCCGTTCAGGCGGCATTTCAGATTATTGATACGCTTGAAAAAGAAAACTATGAATTTGTTACGGTAGATGAACTGCTTTGGGAATAAATTTAAGCAAGAAGTTCGGTTGCTTGTAGCCGAGTAGTTCACGAACTATATAGAAAACGTATTTTAAAAAATGTATTTTACGAAATGGAGAAGGTTATGGATTTATTTGATTATATGAAAGAACAGACTTTAGAAAACGAATCTCCGCTTGCTTCAAGGATGAGACCGGTTTCTTTAGAAGAGGTGGTAGGTCAGGAACATATTATTGGAAAGGGAAAACTGCTTTATCGTGCGATTAAGGCAGATAAACTGAGTAGTATTATTTTTTACGGACCTCCGGGAACCGGAAAGACAACACTTGCAAAGGTGATTGCAAATACAACAAGTGCAAGATTTTGTCAGATGAATGCGACGGTTGCCGGAAAGAAAGACATGGAAGAAGTCGTAAAAACGGCACAGGATTATCTTGGAATGTACGGAAAAAAGACGATTTTATTTGTAGATGAGATTCATCGGTTTAATAAAGGGCAGCAGGATTATCTGCTTCCGTTTGTAGAGGATGGAACGCTGGTTTTAATCGGGGCAACTACGGAAAATCCGTATTTTGAAGTAAACAGTGCGTTGATTTCACGCTCGATTGTGTTTGAATTAAAGTCACTTGAAAAGAAAGATATTGATAAGTTGCTTTTAAGGGCGGTATCAGATACCGAAAAAGGAATGGGTGCTTATGGTGCGGTATTGGATGACGATGCAAGAGAATTCCTTTCGGATATTGCAGGCGGAGATGCACGTGCGGCATTGAATGCAGTAGAGCTTGGCGTAATGACGACACAGCGCTCAGAGGATGGAAAAATCCATCTGACCCTGGAGGTTGCCCAGGAATGTATTCAAAAACGTGCAGTAAAATACGACAAAACAGGTGATAATCATTACGATACGATTTCGGCATTTATCAAGAGTATGCGGGGCTCCGATCCGGATGCGGCGGTTTATTATCTGGCGCGGATGCTGTATGCTGGGGAAAGCGTGACATTTATCGCCCGCAGGATGATGATCTGTGCGTCGGAGGATGTTGGCAATGCAGATCCGACAGCGCTGCAGGTAGCGGTTTCTGCATCCCTGGCAGCAGAGCGGGTGGGCATGCCGGAGGCGCAGATTATTCTGGCACAGGCGGCGGCCTACATTGCATGCGCGCCGAAAAGCAACGCAGCGGTCAACGCCATTGCGTCTGCAATGAAGACGGTGGAAGAAACCGGAAATCTGGCGATTCCGGTGCATTTGCAGGATGCCCATTATAAAGGAGCAGCAAAATTGGGACACGGAAAAGATTATAAATATGCACACGATTATCCAAACCACTATGTCAGACAGCAGTATTTACCTTATGAGCTGTCCGGAAGAGAGTTTTATCAGCCCGGTGGGATGGGATATGAAGTAAAAATCAAAGAGCACATGCAGCGGATACGCAGGGAAGCGGCTAAGACAGAGCAAAAGCCGCAGGATGGAGCAGAGCAATGAAACAGATACCAAAGCGGGTCATGATCGTGTCCTTTGATGCGGTCGGAGCAAAGGACCTGGAATATTTACAGACCCTGCCGAATTTTCGGCGTTTTTTTGAACAGGCAGCGCTGTGCAGCCATGTAAACAGTGTGTGTCCGTCCCTGACCTATCCGGCCCATACATCCATTGTGACAGGGCGGATGCCGAAAAATCACGGGATTGTGAACAACACAAAAATCCAGCCCGGCCGGAAGGATCCGGACTGGCTTTATCATCGCAAATGGATCCGCAGCACGACGCTTTATGACGAAGCGAAGAAAAAGGGAATGACGACGGCCGGGCTTTTGTGGCCTGTTGCGGCAGGCAGCAGGATGGACTACTATGTGCCGGAGATTATGGTGACACGCAAATGGCAAAATCAGATCCTGATGAATGCGACGAACGGTCCGTTGTTTTATCAGCTGGATCTGAACAAACGCTTCGGACAGTTGCGAAACGGGATCGCACAGCCTCAGCTGGACAATTTTATTCAGGCATGCGCGCTGGATACGATCTACAAATACAATCCGCAGCTGTTTTTGCTGCATCTGACGGATGTGGATGCGAACAGACATCTCTATGGCGTGGAGAGTAAGGAGGCAAAAGAAGCTCTTAAGCGCCACGATAAGCGTCTGGGCGAGATTGTAAGGGCACTGGAGGAAACCGGAGAGATGGAGAGCACGACGGTCGTGCTTCTGGGGGATCATTATCAGAAGGATGTGGACAAGGTTGCCTTCGTCAATCATGCACTGTGGAAAGCCGGCTTGCTGACGGTCCGCAACGGCAGGATCAAAAGCTGGAAGGCCTATGCAAAAAACTGTGACGGAAGCTGCTATATCTATCTGCATCCGTCTGTAGAAAACAATGCAGAAGTGCAAAAGCGTACAAGAAAAGTGCTGGAGACGCTGAAAGGACGGGAGGATTTTGGAATCGAAAGGATTCTGACCCGGGAAGAGGCAGCAAATATGGGCGCAGACGAAAACTGCTTTCTGATGCTGGAAGCAAAGGAAGGATGGTTTTTTCTGGACGAATGGGAACAGCTGACGGCAGCAGAAAAAGACTGCGCACATGGCATGAAGGGGACCCACGGGTATCTGCCGGGTGAGGCAGACTATCAGACCTTTTTTGCAATGTCGGGATGCAGTGTAAGAGCTGGTGCCAGGGTAGAAAAAAATATCGCGCTCTGGGATGAGGGCGCGACATTGGCAGCACTTTTGGAGATAGACCTCGGAAAAACAGATGGCAGTGTGATCCGAGAGATGCTGCAATAACATACTTTAAAACAGGGCGGTTGTCAGATACTGATAAATCTCCCTGTTATTTTTTTGCCAGTTTTCGCAAATGGAAATTGCGAGCTCTTCTGTAGGAACCGTAAGGCGGATGGTCACCAGGTTGACGTCCTTATCCACTGCAGTCAGCTCTGTTTCGAATTCCCCGTTGACAGCCTTATAGTAGTTGCTCTGGATCGAAGATTCGTTGCGCATTTCCAGTTCATTTTTTTTAAGATATTCGCCGATGTCTGTCTTGATTGCGTCACTGATGCGGTTCTCAAAATAGGAAAGGGTATTGCGGCCCTCCTCCGTGATCTGCAGATGGGTGCGGTTGACCAGTGTTTTGGCAGTGATCAGCCCAGCCTGCGCCAGCTCATTGATAACCTGCTGCAGTGTCAGATAGCTGGTATATTCTTTTTCCAGAATGAGATCGCTGACCTGCGCCATTGTGAGTGGGAAGGATACCTTGTTGAGCAGATAAAGAACGATCAGTTTATAGAGTGTAAGAGGTTCCTGGTTCATAATTATCCCCTTGTCTGAGATTTCGTTGTTTCATAAGGGCATGCAGCCCGTTTAAGACGTTTCGTTTCGAAAGACTCCACTGGGGCGCGATCAGGAGCTTGCGGGGACCGTCTCCGGTGACCCGGTGGAGGCAGATATCCGGAGAAAGTGCAGCGATACAGCTTGTCAGCAGATCGAGATATTCTTCCTGTGTCAGTACAGGAAGCTCTCCGGCTTCATAAAGCAGGGCAAGATCTGTTCCCTTTAAAATATGGAGAAGCTGCAGCTTGACACCAAAGGGATGCACCTGATTGACGGCACGGATGCTTTCCAGCAGGTCAAGCCGGGTTTCCCCGGGGAGTCCGAGGATCAGATGGACGATAAAGGGAAGCCTCCTGGCATGGAGCTTTGCAGCAGCATCATAAAACACGGAGGTCGGATATCCCCGGCGGATCCTTGCTGCAGTGTGGTCATGAATGGACTGCAGACCAAGCTCGATCCAGATAAACCGGTCAGGATACAGCAACCGGAGGCGGTCAAGTCCCTCCAGAATGATATCGGAAAGGCAATCCGGGCGCGTCGCAATGGAAATTCCTGCGACCTCCGGAGAGGAAAGTGCTTCTTCATAACAGGAAAGCAGTCTGTCCGGATCACCATAAGTGTTGGTATATGCCTGAAAATAGGCGATCAGAGACGGTTTGCCGGGTTCCGGTGTCCATTTGGAGGACAGAAGTGCCTTGGCCTGAGTTAACTGATCTGTTACAGAAAGCTGCCGGGAAGCAGCAAAATCGCCGCTTCCGCCTGCAGAGCAGAAAATGCAGCCTCTTGTATCGAGGGTGCCATCCCGGTTGGGACAGGTACAGCCGATATCCAGTGCAGCCTTGTAAAGCTTCCGTCCGTATGTATTTTTACACCAGGCGTCCAGCGAATAGTAGGGCTTCTGGTGCCAGAGATCAGCGGATGTTTTTCTTGACTGCATCTGCAACAACGTCCGCAACTCTGGGATCGAATGCCTCTGGCATGATATTGTTTTCGTTTAATTCTTCGTCAGAAACGAGGGCTGCGATGGCATTAGCGGCAGCCAGCTTCATTTTATCGGTGATCTGTTTTGCATGTCCTTCCAGAGCACCGCGGAAGATGCCGGGGAATGCGACAACGTTGTTTACCTGGTTCGGGAAATCGCTGCGTCCGGTGCCGACAACGCGTGCCCCTGCTTTTTTTGCGAGATCAGGCATGATCTCAGGAACGGGGTTAGCCATTGCAAACAGGATAGCATCGGAATTCATGGAAGCCACCATCTCTTCCGTCACAATACCTGGAGCGGAAACGCCGACGAAAATATCAGCACCCTTTAAAGCATCTGCAAGGGAACCGGTTTCGTGAGCCAGATTGGTGCGTTTTACCATTTTTTCCTGCATCCAGTTTAAGCCCTCTGCGCCATCGCAGAGAATGCCGGATTTATCGCACATAATGATATTGGAAAAGCCGTAGGTTATCAGCAGGCGGGTGATAGCAACTCCTGCACTTCCTGCGCCGTTTACAACAACGCGACAGTCTTCCTTTTTCTTACCGACTACCTTTAGGGCATTGATGATGCCGGCGAGTACAACAATAGCAGTTCCGTGCTGGTCATCGTGGAAAACAGGGATATCCAGAGTCTCTTTTAAGCGCTCTTCGATTTCGAAGCAGCGGGGTGCACTGATATCTTCCAGATTGATGCCGCCAAAAGCGGGAGCAAGCCAGGTAACAGCTTTGATGATCTCTTCCGTGTCCTGAGTATCCAGGCAGATGGGAACTGCGTTGACACCGCCGAATTCTTTAAATAAGACAGCCTTGCCTTCCATAACGGGCATAGCGGCCTTCGGACCGATATTGCCGAGTCCCAGTACGGCGGAACCGTCGGAAACAACAGCTACAGTGTTTGCTTTCATCGTATAGGTGTAAGCGGCAGCCGGGTCTTTTGCAATGACCTTACAAGGCTCCGCAACGCCGGGAGTATAGACAAGTGCAAGGTCTTCACGGGTGCGGACGGGTGTTTTGGAAACGGTTTCAAGCTTTCCCTGCAGCTTCTCATGCAGTTCCAGCGCTTTTTCCTGATTTGTCATTTGATTTGCCTGCTTTCTTTTTTGTTTAATAAGGAATGATGATGTCGGGGCATACGCGCCATTCGTAGCTCTCTGTATATCATCATATCTGATTTATTTGAGTGAATCAAGGAAAAAATCTTCCTATTCTGTTTTGAGTGTGGTACAATGAGCGAAACAGAAGGAGACGTTTGACTTGTGTCTCCGATGTGTAATAAAATTCACTAAAATGACAGGCACTTTTGATTTCTGACAAAAGACCGCTGTTTCCCGGATCGGGATGTTCTGGCGCATTTCAAAAAGATCGTTTCATGTAGAATTCCGTATGAAAATCAGGGACGAATCACGATGACAGTAAAAGGAGTAAAGATTGAAAAATAAAATTTTTCAATCACGAGATTTGTGTCTGCGCGCACTTGACACAAACTCGACATGCGCAAAAAGCGTGCGCAGAAATGAGAGGAAAAAATGATAAGAGAAAAATATGAATCTCTGGCAGTGCATGATCTGAAGGAGATTGCAAAAGCAAGGGGGATAAAAGGACTTTCTACAATGAAAAAGGCGGAAGTCATTGATGCGATGCTGAGGTTGGATGCCCAGGAGAATGCAGAAATCAAAACAGAACGCAGCGTCCCGGAGAACCGCCCGGCAGAGAGTAAGGATACCCCGGAGAAGGACGCGGCAGAGCGCAAGGATGCTCTAAAGAGGGACGCGGCAGAGCGCAAGGATGCTCCGAAGAGGGACGCGGCAGAGCGGGAGGATGCTCCGAAGAGGGATGCGGCAGAGCGCAAGGATACCCCGGAGAAGGGCGCAGTGGAAAAGCAGGATTCTCATGACGGTGGGGCAGAACCGGAGAGCAGAGCAGGGGATCGGGAGGAAAGGCGGCAGCAGAGAACAGGAAAGCGCTTTATCAGCAATGGTTCTTATCATAATGGAAGGACAGGAAGCCGCGACAACAATGGTACGCGGGAAAATACTGCAGCTGCAGCGCCCCGTGCTGCTGCGCCTGTGGCAGAAGAGGCACAGAACCGTGTGAGCGCGCCTGCACCTCGTTATAATGAGCGCTACAACAGTCCGTATAATCGCGGAACTGCACCGATCCAGAGTCCAGAGGACGACAAGTTCCCGACAGAGCTGGACAGCGGCATCACGGTAAAGGGTATCCTGGAGGTCATGGCTGAGGGCTATGGCTTTATCCGCTCGGATAATTATATGCCGGGAGAAAATGATATTTACGTGGCACCCAGCCAGATTCGTCGGTTCAATTTGCGGACAGGCGATATTTTAGAGGGAAATACCAGAGTGCGGACACAGAATGAAAAATTCTCCGCCCTGCTTTATGTCAAGACGATCAATGGTTATACCACAGAGGAAGCATCCAGACGAAGCAACTTTGAAGATATGACGCCGATCTTTCCGAACAGCAGACTGAAAATGGAACGCTTCGGCTGCCCGGTGGCGATGCGGGTCATGGATTTGTTAAGCCCCATCGGTAAAGGACAGAGAGGTATGATTGTGTCCCCGCCGAAGGCTGGTAAGACAACCCTATTAAAAGAAGTGGCCATGTCGGTAAAGAAAAATTATCCGAACCTGCATCTGATCATTCTCCTGATCGATGAACGTCCGGAGGAGGTAACGGACATGAAGGAGACGGTGGCAGGGCCGAACGTTGAAGTGATCTATTCCACGTTTGACGAATTACCGGAACATCATAAACGAGTTTCCGAAATGGTTATTGAGCGTGCAAAGCGTCTGGTCGAGCATAAACAAGACGTTATGATCCTGTTAGACAGTATTACCCGCCTGACCCGTGCCTACAACCTGGTGGTTCCGCCCAGCGGACGTACCCTGTCCGGTGGTATTGACCCGGCGGCATTGCATATGCCGAAGCGCTTTTTTGGTGCAGCCCGCAATATGCGCGAGGGCGGAAGCCTGACGATTCTGGCCACTGCACTGGTGGACACCGGATCCAGGATGGACGATGTCATTTACGAGGAATTTAAAGGAACCGGTAATATGGAGCTTGTGCTGGATCGAAAGCTGTCTGAACGCAGAATTTTCCCTGCCATCGACATCCCCAAAACCAGCACGAGAAGAGAAGATCTGCTGCTGAGTGCAGAGGAGATGGAAGCAATCAACGTGGTGCGCCGCGCGTTGAATGGTATGAAATCCGATGAAGCTGTGGATAAGGTGCTGGATCTGTTTGCAAAGACGAAAACCAATATAGAGTTTGTGCAGACGGTGAGAAAGATGAGATACCTGTAAAAATACAGCGCATGCAATAAAAGGTACGAGTGAACTGTAACTAATAAAATACGAAAGAGGGAGCGATCGGAACTGCCGACCGCTCCTTTTTTATCCGTTCATTGAAAAATCAGCACCGAATGTTCTTCTTTTTCAAGGAAATCAAAAAAATACTTGCATAGGGCAAAAGTTTATGCTATATATAGTTGCATAAAATATACAACGAAAGGAAAGCGAACGATGAAGCTGCAGGAAACACTGGAACATCTGAATTTTTCAAGGCTGGAAGCACAGATTTATATGGCATTGATCGGTTCTGAGCCCATGTCTGCCTATCAGCTGGCAAAAAAAATCGCAATTGCACGCCCTTCTATTTACAATGCGCTGGAGCACATGCTGGATAAGGGGATGGTGGAGCTGGTTCCGGATCAGACAGCACTGTATGCCGCCCAGGAACCGGAGGTGCTTTTGGGGCGGATGCAGGCGGAAATGACAGCAAACCTTTCTCTCGCCAGGCAACAGCTGAAAGAATATGAGACGGCGAAGCAGCCGGAGGTGCATTTCGTATTCCGGGGCTTTGAAACGGCGATGGCAAGGGCAGGGAAGCTTCTGGAGGATGCCCGGGAGGAGGTTTATCTGAATGCAGATTTTGATCTTTCCTGTTTTGCAGAGACCTTCCATCGGCTAAAGGAAAAAGGCGTGCGGATCGTTGCGTTTTCCTTTTATGATCTGGGACTGAACCGGGAGGATGTGGAGTTTTATACCCACGGAGGAATGCTGACAGCACATCAGCCCTCCCGTCTGATGCTTGTGACAGACAGGCAGATGACACTGACAGCGGACTGCGGTGCATTTGCCAACTGGAGCGGTACGGTCAGCAACAATGGGCTGATGGTGAAAATTTTGTCGGAGCATATTCAACACGACATCACCTTACTGCAGCTGCAGGAAAAGTATGGACTGGAAATGTATTGAAATGAGATCGGCTGCAGTTTAAAAGGATGCAGCTTGGAAAAAGGAGGTCTGAACATGATTCATTTAGAAGCGGTTTATCATAGAGCGTCACAGCAGTTTTGCTATGCATTGAATGAGGAAATTTTGATGGTAGGGCTGCAGACCGGAGAAGAAGTGGAACAGGTTTGGATTCATTATGGCGACCCTTTTTCTACCGGTATTCTGGGCGGAAACGAGGCTTGGGAAGGCAGTCGGGAGGAGATCGTGACAAAAATGCGTCTGCCCCAGCACCTCTGGTGGGAAATTCCCGTGCAGCCTCCCTATAAACGGTGCCGGTATTTCTTCGAGCTGCAGGCAGGAGCAGAACGGGTCTTTTATTTTGAGGATGGCTTTCATTCGCCAGAGGATGTGAAAAACGGACAGCTGGGACAGTGCTTTACGTTTCCGTGGATGAATTCGGTGGATATCAACGTGACGCCAAAGTGGGTGCGGGAGACGGTCTGGTATCAGATTTTTCCGGAGCGCTTTTGCAACGGCAACAAGGAAAATGATCCGGACTGGGTAAAGCCCTGGGGATACCATACCGTAAGTAATCTCGATTTTTACGGCGGCGATCTGGATGGAATTCGTCAGAAGCTTCCTTATTTACAGGAGCTTGGTATTACCGGACTGTATCTGACACCGGTGTTTGAATCTCCCTCAAGTCATAAATATGATACGACAGATTACCGGAAGATCGATCCGGGCTTCGGAGATGAGGAGACTATGAAGCTGCTCGTTAAGGAGGCCCATGACAGAGGCATCCGCGTGATGTTAGACGGTGTATTCAACCATTGCGGCAGTAACTTTTTACCGTGGCGGGATGTGATGGAAAAGGGGCCCAAGTCCCCCTATTACGACTGGTTTATGATCAATCGCTGGCCCTGTCGGGAGCAGGAGGGCAGCACCCGGGATGGACGCTATTATTCCTTTGCCTTTGCGGAGCGGATGCCAAAGCTCAATACGAGTGAAAAAAAGGTGCGGGACTATTTTTTGGATACCGTTCGTTATTGGATTGAGACATTTGACATTGATGGACTTCGGTTAGATGTTGCAAACGAAATTTCCCATCTGTTCTGCCGTGAGCTGCGGCAGATGACAAAGCAGCTAAAACCGGATTTTTATCTGCTGGGGGAAATTTGGCATGACGCAATGCCCTGGCTTGGCGGGGACGAATTCGACGCCGTTATGAACTATCCCTTTGCTGCAGCCATCCGGGAGTTTTGGTATCAGCCGGAAAAGACAAAATCGGATTTGGAAGAGGCGATCCATGAAAATCTGGTGCGTTATATGCGTCAGACGACAGAGGTTTTGTTTAACCTTATGGATTCCCATGATACAGATCGGCTGATCCATCAGACAGGTGGGAATCAGGATCTCTTTTTCCAACAGCTTGCAATGCTCTTTACAATGCCTGGAAGTCCCTGTATCTATTATGGGACGGAAATCGCGATAGAGGGCGGCGCTGACCCGGATTGCAGACGCTGTATGCCCTGGGATCAGATCGAACAGGGAAACTATGCAGAGATTACGGAGCAGGTAAAGCAGCTGATAGCCCTTCGAAAAGAGCCTGCGGCCCGCAGCATGGAAATCACATTTGAAAATAATAACAGCTCTGACCGGGTGGTGGAATATGTCAAAACCGGGGCAGAGGGCAGCAGGCTCCGGGTTGTGTTGAACGCATCCGGAAAAGAGACCGATGTGGAGACAGAGGGCAGCGTGCTGTTTGCAAGAGGTTATGAGAATGGGGTGCTGCGCGCAGGCGGCGCATTGGTGGAACGGCTGTAAAACAAGGATTTCTGGTCAAACCGCAGCGAAAGAGGACAAAAATTTCACCAAAACTTTACCGGCATGTATATTGACAGAAGACTTTGCATATGATAACCTTACTGCTAAACAAAATTCCCTGTGAGGGAGTAGCGAGCGCAGCAAGTGCAGCTGCCGGAATAAAACAGAGCCGGCGGATCGCCTTTGCATCAGCGTAACAAGTCAACAACCCCGATCCTATGCCGATCTGGCTTGTTTTAAATTGCGAGACTCAGATACTGTTTTCTTTTTGAAAAGCAGTATTTGGGTCTTTTGTGATTCAAAAACACCATCGGGAGGAAAAAGAATGAAGTATTATTGTGAAGACTCACAACAGGTACTGCAGGAGCTGAACAGCCAAAAAAGCGGCCTGACGGAAAAAGAAGCGGCAGAGCGGCTTTTGCAGAACGGGGCAAATGAGTTAAAAGCGGCGAAGGGAAAATCCCTGCTGCGCCGGTTTGCGGAACAGGTGGCAGATCCGATGATCGTGATCCTGCTGGCGGCAGCGGCCATCAGCGGTGTGCTTGCAGTCCTGGAAAATGACAGCTTTGCGGATGTCATCATTATCCTGGCAGTGGTCCTGATCAATGCCGTGCTGGGTGTGTATCAGGAAAGCAAGGCGGAAAAGGCGATCGAAGCGCTGCAGGACATGGCAGCGGCCACCTCAAAGGTTGTGCGGGACGGGAAAATGTCCTCGATTTTGAGCAAAGACCTTGTGGTGGGGGATATCATCTGTCTGGAAGCAGGGGATGCGGTTCCGGCGGATGCAAGGATTCTGGAAAGCGCAAGCCTGAAAGCAGAGGAAGCTGCACTGACAGGAGAATCCGTGCCGGTCACGAAGCTGATCGATCAGATCTTTTTGGCAGACGGGGAACGGGATGTGCCCCTTGGCGACCGTAAAAATATGGTCTATATGGGAAGCACGATCGTATATGGACGTGCTGTGGCAGTCGTAACGGCCACTGGTATGGATACGGAAATGGGAAAAATTGCGGATGCGCTGTCTCAGGCACAGGAAGGACAGACACCGCTGCAGAGAAAACTGACACAGCTTTCGAAGGTGTTGACAAAGCTGGTGATCGGAATCTGCGTGCTGGTTTTTGCGATTCAGATGATCCGGGCAGGCAGCCTGAATTTTGAGGTTGCGCTGAACTCCTTTATGATCGCGGTTTCCCTTGCAGTGGCGGCGATCCCGGAAGGACTTGCGGCAGTTGTGACAGTCGTACTTTCCATCGGTGTAACGAACATGTCAAAACGAAACGCGATTATCCGCCGGCTGACTGCAGTGGAAACCCTTGGCTGTGCCCAGGTGATCTGCTCGGATAAGACCGGAACGCTGACGCAGAACCAGATGACAGTTGTAGATTCCTTCGGAGCAGAAGAGAAGGAGCTTTCGGCAGCAATGGCACTGTGCAGTGATGCAGAGCTGGATGCAGACGGTAACGTGACAGGAGAACCGACGGAGGCTGCCCTGGTTGTCTGGGCGAACCGGATCGGGCAGGATAAGAATCTTTTAAAACAGAGTATGCCCCGTGTGATGGAGGCTCCCTTTGATTCCGGACGGAAAATGATGTCCACGATCCATAAACGTAAGGACGATTATATTCAGTTTACAAAAGGGGCGCCGGATGTGGTTCTCACTCGTTGTGCATTTTATCTGGAGGATGGACAGCTTCTGCCCATGACAGAAGAATATCGGAAAAAGGTTTTGCAGGCAAATAAGTCCATGGCAGATCGGGCACTGCGTGTGCTGGCATGCGGACAGAGAGTCTGGACGAAAAAACCGGAAAGCGAGGATGCGGATCTGCTGGAGCAGGAGCTTTGCTTTTTGGGACTGTGCGGCATGATTGATCCGGTGCGTCCGGAGGTAAAGGCAGCAATTGACGAATGTCGGGAAGCGGGTATCCGACCGGTTATGATCACGGGCGACCATGTGGATACGGCAGCAGCGATTGCAAAAGAGCTTGGTATTTTACAGGATGGCAGCCTGGCAGTGACCGGAGCAGAGCTGGAAAAAATGGACGATGCAGAATTTGCAGAGAAGTTCCGGAACATCAGCGTTTATGCCCGCGTACAGCCAGAGCACAAGACCCGTATCGTAAACGCCTGGAGAAATGCCGGCTATGTGACGGCAATGACCGGTGACGGCGTTAACGACGCGCCCTCCATCAAGGCTGCGGACATCGGCATCGGAATGGGCATCACAGGAACGGACGTTACCAAAAATGTGGCAGATATGGTGCTGGCGGACGATAATTTTGCAACGATTGTCGGCGCGGTGGAAGAGGGCCGCAGAATCTATGACAACATCCGGAAGGCAATCCAGTTTCTGTTAGGCTCCAATATGAGTGAAGTGCTGAGTATTTTCTTTGCGACACTTCTGGGCTTTACGATTCTGCAGCCGGTGCATCTTCTGTGGATCAATCTTGTAACGGACTGCTTCCCGGCGCTGGCACTTGGTACGGAAAAGGCAGAGCCGAACATTATGAAGCGCAAACCCAGAGATGCGAAGGCCGGGATTTTTGCAGATGGAATGGGCTTTGATATTGCTTATCAGGGACTTTTGGTAACAGCACTTGTCATGGTTTCCTATTTTATCGGACATTTCATGGAAACCGGAGAATGGACCATCACAAACAGCGCCCATGGCACTACGATGGCGTTTGTCACAATGTCAATGGCGGAAATTTTCCACAGCATGAATATGCGTTCCCAGAGAGGAAGTATTTTCAAGCTTGGCTCGAAAAACTGGCTTCTGCTTGGAGCGGCAGTGGTTTCGCTGCTTGCAACCACTGCAGTGTGTGAGATCCCGCTGCTTGCCGGGGCATTTGGCTTTACGAGTGTGGAGCCTGCAGAGTATCTCGTTGCACTACTTTTGAGTGTGCTGGTAGTTCCCATCGTGGAGCTTGTAAAGTGGATCCAGCGGCGCAGTGCGAAACACGAGGACTGATCGGCGCAGGTTGAACCACAGAACTGTAACCTGTTTAGAGTCAACAGATGCGAATATACGCAACTGTTGACTCTGTGCTTTTTACGGGATATAATTGGAAAGAGCTGCAGCTGTTGAAACCAACAGACTGCAGGTTTATCAGGATGCGGCAGGCTGCAGACAGCACTGTAGTATCCCAAGAGAAGCGAGAGGGACAGGCATATGAGCAAAAAGATTATTTTAACGGGGGATCGCCCCACAGGACGTCTTCATGTGGGCCATTATGTAGGCTCTTTGAAGGAGCGTGTAAGACTGCAGAATTCCGGTCAGTTTGACGAGATTTATATTATGATTGCGGATGCACAGGCGTTGACAGACAATGCAGAGCATCCGGAAAAGGTACGTCAGAACATTTTACAGGTAGCGCTGGATTATCTGGCATGCGGCCTTGATCCGGAAAAGGCAACGATTTTCATTCAGTCGATGGTTCCGGAGCTGACAGAGCTGACCTTTTACTATATGAATCTGGTAACGGTTTCCAGAGTACAGAGAAACCCTACCGTTAAAGCAGAGATCCAGATGCGTAATTTCGAAGCAAGCATTCCGGTTGGATTTTTCTGCTATCCCATCAGCCAGGCTGCAGACATCACTGCATTCCGTGCAACTGCTGTTCCGGTTGGCGAAGACCAGCTGCCGATGCTGGAACAGTGTAAGGAAATCGTACATAAGTTCAACAGCGTTTACGGGGACACCCTGACAGAGCCTGAGATCATCCTGCCCTCCAATAAGGCATGCTTAAGACTGCCCGGCATCGACGGCAAGGCGAAGATGAGCAAATCCCTTGGCAACTGTATCTATCTGTCTGACACAGAAGCAGATGTGAAGAAAAAGGTTATGAGCATGTTCACAGATCCGAATCATTTGCGTGTGGAGGATCCCGGCAATGTAGACGGAAACCCTGTATTTATCTATCTGGATGCGTTCTGCAGACCGGAGCATTTTGCAGAGTTTTTACCGGATTACCAGAATCTGGACGAATTGAAAGCACATTATCAGCGGGGCGGTCTGGGCGACGTCAAAGTGAAGAAGTTCTTAAACAACGTTATGCAGTCTGAGCTTGCGCCGATCCGTGAGAGAAGAAAATACTGGGAAGAGCATCTGACTGATGTTTACGACATTCTGAAAAAGGGCAGTGAGGTTGCAGAAGCAAAGGCTGCGGAAACCTTAAAGGATGTCAAGGCAGCGATGAAGATCAATTACTTCGAGGACAGCAGCCTGTTAAAGGGCGAATGAAAAATATCTGCGTGTTTCGCGGGAAAATAAAGGATTATCGGAAATAATCAGGGCGTGTGAAGGATGAGAAATCATTTTTTGCACGCCCTGATTTTATTCTGCGGCAACACTGCGACTGAGATGACAAATCCGCTTGCATCTATCGGTGCGATGGGATATCATTTTGGAAATACAGTCAATAAGGAAGCCCTCCGGATTGTGGGAGTGCGCAGCACGGAACAATCCGCAGGCATCAAGGTCGGGGGCTTTTGCCCCCGACATCATATATTTAACGTAAACGATA
>ENA-OPCV01001675-OPCV01001675.1-human-gut-metagenome-genome-assembly--contig:-NODE-1675-length-15759-cov-2.389264_pt1 | contig 15759 bp, 17 predicted proteins | sample MGYA00241257_ERZ501494 | MGnify/ENA primary metagenome ERZ501494 (study PRJEB25962, sample SAMEA2042618) | human gut metagenome | biome: human gut; feature: human-associated habitat; material: faeces...
GGCAGCGAAACAGCGGCCCAAATGGCGCTGCTGGTTCTGGCCTATATCCTCGTCACCCTGCTGGTGCAGGCGTCGCGGTTCATCAAGCGCTTTTATGTCCGCCGCTTTGCCAACAACATCAACCGCCGGATGAAGGGCATCGTGAACAAAGCAAGCTGTACTCTTCGGGGGCTTTTGTAATGAGAGAAAACGTGGTATAATATCGCTAACGCGATATTATAGTTTTATGCGCAGCGCCTCGCCGCTTGCTCCTGCGGAGCTGCGTGGCAACCGGCTTTGGATGCGCAATTATACCATTTCACTGCGTTCATGGCATAATAGGAAAAAACTCTTGCGGGAAGGTGGATACGCCATGAAACAGGAAAAAGCCTATTACCATCTGCCCGGATCGTTCGAGTTCTACGAGCTGTACCGGGAGTTCCTGCCTCTGTTCCGGACGCACAGAGAATACTTTTATGACTGGTGTGAGATCAGTTCCATCTATGGCTCTCCTGCAGATTGTCTCTGGGGAGGCGGACGCGCAGGATTTGGATCTGATAATCCAGAAGAAGTCTTAAAACTTACACAGGAATATGGAATTTCAGCCAGACTGACTTTTAGCAACAGTTTACTTAGAAAAGAACATTTAACAGATAAAAAATGTAATATCCTATGCAAAATGTTTGAAGAAGTTGGAGAAAAAAGAAATGGTGTGATCGTCCATTCGGATTTATTGCTTAAGTATTTGGAAATAAATTATCCAAAATTATATTTTGTATCTTCTACGACAAAAGTGTTGACGGATTTTAATGAATTTTTGCAAGAAGTAAAGAAAGAAGATTTTCGGTATGTAGTACCAGATTTTCGGTTAAATAAAGCATTTGATAAATTAAACATGCTTTCGGAGCAGGAGAAAAATAAAGTGGAATTTTTATGCAATGAATGCTGTTGGTTTGGATGTAAAGACAGAAAGCAATGCTACGAAATAGTCAGTCGAAAAAACTTAGGAGAAATGATACCAGATCACAAATGCAACTCGCCAGATGCAAAGGAAGGCTATCGTTTTTCAAAGGCAATGAAGAATCCAGGATTTATCAGTGCTAATGATATAAAGAAAATTTATCTTCCAATGGGGTTTGAGAATTTTAAAATTGAAGGACGTGGATTGGGAAGTGCGTTGGTTTTGGAGTTTCTACTATACTATATGGTAAAACCAGAATACCAAATATGCGTTAGAGAAGAAGTTTATTTGGATAATATGCTTGATTTATTTTAATGTATAATGCATTTTATACAACACATAAAGCAAAACTGTTTATTAAAAAATGCGAGGAATCTAAGTTAAGAAGTTTAAGAAAAAGAAGGGGTTTCTTTTTCTTGTATGATTTAGTATAATAGAGAGATACAGTGAAATATATATTGAAAATAGGAGAGAAAAATGGAAAAGAAAAATGACTTTAAGCCTTTTATTTCCGCAGATAAAGTATTACCAGAGTTTACAGTTACATCAGTAATCCTTGGTATGATACTGGCGGTTATATTTGGTGGTGCAAACGCTTATTTGGGGCTAAGAGTTGGTATGACTGTATCAGCCTCCATTCCAGCGGCAGTTATTTCCATGGGTGTGATCCGTGTGATCTTAAAGAAAGATTCCATCCTTGAAAATAACATGGTACAGACAATTGGTTCAGCAGGTGAATCATTAGCAGCAGGAGCAATCTTTACAATCCCTGCTATTTTTATTTGGGCATCAGAAAAGGGAAGTGGAGTTACTGCTCCATCTTTTGTATCTATCGTGTTGATCGCGCTTTGCGGTGGTATTTTAGGAGTACTTTTTATGGTACCTCTTCGTACAGCCCTCATCGTAGAAGAACATGGGGTACTTCCTTATCCTGAAGGAACAGCTTGTGCAGAAGTTCTTTTAGCAGGAGAAGAAGGTGGAAGTAAGTCAAAAGTTGTATTTGCAGGACTTGGAATTGCAGCAGTTTATAAATTTATTGCAGATGGTTTAAAACTTTTCCCTAGTGAAGTTGAATTTTCAATGCAGGGACAGTATACAACATCTGTTGGTATGGATGTTCTTCCGGCATTAGCAGGTGTAGGTTATATCTGTGGTGTGCAGGTATCAAGCTATCTTTTTGCAGGTGGTGTGCTATCTTATCTTGTATTAATTCCTGCAATTGCTTATTTTGGCGGAGATTCTTTATCAAAAGTTGTCGATGAGACAGGAAAAGCACTTGCATTTAATCAGTTAGGTGCAAGCCAGATCTGGAGTAACTATGTCAGATATATTGGTGCCGGTGCAGTAGCAGCTGGTGGTCTGATCAGTCTGATCAAGACATTCCCAACAATGATCAAGACATTTGGACATGCTATGAAGGGATTCGGTAAGAAAGGTGACAGCCAGTTAAGAACACAGCAGGATATTTCTATGAAAGTGGTTCTTGGAGGAATCCTGATCATTGCAGTTTTAATCTGGTTATTACCAGAGATTCCAGTAAGCTTCTTGGGAGCAGTGATGATTGTTGTATTTGGTTTCTTCTTTGCAACGGTATCATCTAGAATGGTTGGTATTGTAGGAAGTAGTAATAACCCAGTATCAGGTATGGCGATCGCGACACTGATCGTAACAACATTTATCTTAAAAGCAACTGGGAATACAGGAGCAGCAGGTATGGTATCAGCAATTTCTATTGGTACTGTTATCTGTATCGTAGCAGCTATGGCAGGAGATACTTCACAGGACTTAAAGACAGGTTATATCGTAGGTGCGACACCTAGATTACAGCAGATCGGAGAATTGATCGGTGCGATCGTAGCAGCATTTGCGATCGGAGGAGTTATGTACCTTCTGAACGCAGCATGGGGATTCGGTTCTGATCAGATTCCAGCACCACAGGCAACATTGATGAAGATGGTTGTTGAAGGTGTTATGGGTGGTACATTACCATGGGTATTGATTTTCATGGGTGTGTTTATCGCAATCGTTGTTGAAATCCTTGGAATTCCAGTGTTAGCATTTTCAATCGGTCTTTATTTACCAATTTACTTAAGTACACCGATCATGGTTGGTGGACTGATTCGTTGGTTTATTGACAATAAGAGAAAATATGACAGTGATGCGGCAAGAAAAGACGGATCAGATCGAGGAGTCCTTTATGCTGCAGGTATGATTGCAGGAGAAGGTATCGTTGGTATCCTTCTGGCTGTACTGGCAGTATTTGGTGTTGCAGATAAGATCAATCTGTCATCTGTATATGGAGCTGCCTTCCAGAGTGTAGGTAACTGGGTAGGTTTAGCAGCTTTTGTAGTATTGTTAGCTATATTATTCTACTTCACAAGAAATAAAAAGACGATTGAAGTAGACGCAAAATAATAAAAATAAATATGTATTTCAGTGAGAAGAAAGCACTGCTGCGATTCTGCAGTAGTGCTTTCTAAATAAAAAGGTGCATTATGAAAGAAAAGAAGAATTATATTGACAACATCCCGAAGATCAATGATATGAAATGGGATGTGTCAGAAGATGGAATTGTAGAAATTACAGTAGAAAATACTGGATTTTATAATACGATCGCGCAGAAAATATTTAAAAAGCCACGTTACAGTTTTATCAAATTAGATGAATATGGAAGTTTTGTGTGGCAGAAAATTGATGGAAAGAAAAGTATTTATGAGATAGGAAAAGAACTTCAAGCAGTTCATGAAGGTGCAGCAACACAGTTATATGAAAGATTATCACAGTATTTTGCAATTTTAGAAAGAAATAAATACATTGTTTTTGAAGAATAAATATTATTAAAAGTGAAAAAGGATTTAATATGAAAATATCAACAGTGATCATAGGCATTGCTTTATTTGCCATAGTGACGATGATCCTATATGGATGGGGAATCGTAAAACAAAAGAATCAGACAAGTGACCTGATGAATTTGCTTTTTAGTAAAGGACAGGATAAAATAAAAAAGTATTTAAAACAACATGAATACGTTACAATTTCACAGGTAGAACAGATTTGCGAAGGTCTTGAAGCGAAACAGCCATTTTCAAGAAATAAAGCGGTTGTGAAGGATAAACGAGACTATGCGAAGAAACTTGTAGAATATATGCTGAAAACGAATCAGCTCGAACAAGAGGGCAGTCGTTACAAAATGCACAAAAAATAAGGAGGACATAAAATGTCAGTATTAGGAGAATTACAGCCAAACAAAGTATTTAAATATTTTGAGGAGATTTGTTCAATCCCTCACGGATCAAGAAATCTGCAGCAGATTAGCGATTATCTGGTAGATTTTGCAAAAGCACATGAATTAAAATACAGACAGGATGAAGATCTGAATGTGATCATCTGGAAAGATGGATCCAAAGGATATGAGGCTTCTGAACCAGTCATCCTTCAGGGACATATGGACATGGTTGCAGTCAAAGAAGCAGATTGCGATAAAGATATGGAAAAAGAAGGATTGGATCTGGAAATCAATGGAGATTATATTTCAGCAAAAGGAACTTCTTTAGGTGGAGATGATGGGATTGCGGTTGCATATACACTTGCAGTGTTAGACGATGAAGAAATGGCACACCCACCAATCGAAGCAATCTTTACAGTTAACGAAGAAATCGGTATGCTTGGAGCAGCAACTATTGATGTTTCAGATCTTAAGGGACGTTTATTTATGAACATGGATTCTGAAGACGAAGGAGTGTTTACAGTCAGCTGTGCAGGTGGAGCATCCGTAATCTGTAAGATTCCATATGAGACAGAAACTGTCAATGCATCTGTCATTGAAATCAAGATGACTGGATTTGCAGGTGGGCATTCTGGTGTCGAGATCATCAAAGGGCGTTTGAACGCAAACTGTGCAATGGCAAGAGTATTGTTAAGTCTGTTTAATGAGGTTGAAATGCAGCTTGTTTCCGTAAATGGTGGAGAAAAAGACAATGCGATCGCTAAGTTTAGCGAAGCATCTGTTGCAGTACTTCCAGAAGAATTAGAAGCAGCAAAACAGATCGTTGAAGATACATTTGCACAGATCAAAGAAGAATATAAAGTCACAGATCCAGATGCAAAATTAACAGTGAATGTAAAAGAAGCAGCAAATATAGAAACATTCACAGAAGATACAACATTTGCAGTAGTAACAGCAATGGTTCATATGCCAAATGGTGTTCAGAGAATGAATCCAGAGATTGAAGGATTGGTACAGACATCACTGAATATGGGAATTTTAACAACAGAAGAATCTGAAGTACAGATGACATTTGCAGTTAGAAGTTCCAGTGAGACAGAAAAACAGTATTTGATCGATCAATTAACATCTCTTACAGAAACATTAGGAGGGAATGTAGAGATTGCAGGACCATATCCAGGATGGGAATACAAAGCAGATTCCAGATTACGTGAGGTTATGGTTGAAGCATATAAACATTTATACAACGGAGAAGAACCAGTTGTTGAAGGTATTCATGCAGGACTTGAATGTGGAATCTTTGCTTCTAAATTGCCGGGGCTTGATGCAGTATCCTTTGGACCACAGATGGAACATATTCATACAACAAATGAGGTGTTGAGTATCTCATCTACAGAACGTACATGGGAACTGGTTGTGAAAACGTTGGCTGCTTTGAAATAAATTGTGATTTGTAGTTTGAAGACGGAAATTATTGGTGGAATATTATAAAAAGAGATCATGTGTCTGCAACCCACTTGCGTTCGGACTCCCACGTAGCTGTACTAAGCTCCTGAATGGTCTAACGACCATCCACTCGCTAAGTGCAGACGTGTCCGTACGGTTGCTGACACATGATCTCTTTTTATAATATTCAAATAATTTACGTGATTCAAACCACTACACAGTGTGTATGTTATACGGTACTGGCTAATAATTTTTGTATTTATTAACAGATGACAGATGGTAAAAGGGCTTAAACAACACCGATTTATCGAGGTGTTTGGAAAATATTCAAATTGCTTATCTTCAGTTTGTTGATAATATTATTGGAGTTGAATCTTCTGCCATTTTGTATTGATATATTATAACAAGTACGATTATAATAAAATAGTTGTGTTTTTTTAAACCATTTTATACAATAATAAATAGAAAAATCAAAATGAAAGGAATAAAATGAATCCATGGAAGAATTCTTACAAGTAGGAGCAATCGCCAACACACACGGCATCGCTGGGGAAGTCAAAGTATTTCCGATGACAGATGATATCAAACGATTTAAGAAATTAAAAGAAGTATATTTAGATACAGGAAAAGAAAGAAAACTATTACACGTAGTGTCATGCAAATTCGTAAAGAACCAGCCGGTTTTGAGATTTAAAGAATTTTCAAATATCAACGAAGTAGAGATGTATAAAAGAAAAGGCCTGTTTGTTACAAGAGATCAGGCAGTACCTCTTGAAAAAGACGAATACTTTATCGCAGATCTGATCGGTCTTTCTGTGATCAGGGAGGACAATGGAGAAGTTCTTGGGGAATTAACTGATGTTTTACAGACGGGTGCAAATGATGTCTATGAAGTGAAGATGGAAGATGGAAAAGAAGTTTTACTTCCAGCGATCAGAGAATGCATTAAGAATGTGGATCTTCAAAAAGGTGAGATCACAGTCCATGTCATGAAAGGATTATTAGATGAATAGATTTCATATATTAACATTATTTCCAGAGATGGTGATGGACGGGTTGAATACAAGTATCATCGGAAGAGCGATTGAAGCAGGACTTCTTGAGATCAATGCGGTCAATATTCGTGACTATTCTACCAATAAACATATGAAAGTGGATGATTACCCATATGGAGGCGGAGCCGGACTTGTGATGCAGCCAGAGCCGGTTTACCGTGCGTATAAAGACCTTGAAAAAGATATGAAGAAGAAACCAAGAGTTGTCTATCTGACGCCGCAAGGGACAACATTTCATCAGGAGATGGCAAAGGAACTTGCAAAAGAAGAAGAATTAGTTTTTTTATGTGGGCATTATGAAGGAATCGATGAGAGGGTTTTGGAAGAAATAGTCACAGATTATGTATCAATCGGAGATTATGTATTGACTGGTGGGGAATTGCCTGCAATGGTGATGATCGATTCAATTTCAAGATTGGTTCCAGGTGTTTTACATAATGATGATTCCGCTGGGGATGAATCTTTCGAAAATGGGTTGCTTGAATATCCACAGTATACAAGACCACCAGTGTTTTTAGATAAAGAGGTGCCAGAAGTTCTTTTATCCGGACATCACGAGAATATCCGCAAATGGAGGCATGAACAGTCAGTCAAACGTACCAAAGAGAGAAGACCGGATCTATGGGAGGCATATGAGAAGGAGATGAAAGAAAAAGATGGGGGAAAATAGGATTAAGCTTGTCGCAGCGGATATGGATGGAACACTGTTGAATCGAGAGCGTAAGATTACAAAGTATACACAGAATGTGATCAAAAAAGCAATGGCACAAGGTGTTTATTTCGTTCCGGCTACAGGAAGAGCTGTGAATGCATTACCGCCAGAGTTAAAAGAGATGGAAGGAATTCGCTATGGGATTTTCAGTAATGGTGCAACCATTTATGACTTAAAAGAAGAAAAAGTGATTTATAAAAATCATTTTGAAATGGATCGAGTTTTAGAGTTGATGGATTTTCTTAAGCAATTTGATCTAATGGAAAGTATTAGTTTAAATGGGCAATCCTATGCTAACAAAAAAGAAATGGAAAATATTGATTATTATGAACTTGATTCAAATACAAAAGCAATTGTGCAGGGGTCGAGAGTTCTTGTTGATGATTTAGAGATGTTTGTAAAAGAACAGTCAACAACTGTTGAGAAGACAACTTTATTATTTAAGACGATGGAAGAAAGACGAAGAGCAGCGGATGCATTGAGTAAGATTGAAGACATTCAGTTTTCAAGTTCTCTTCCAAAGAATCTTGAGATTTCTAAGAAAGGCTGTAATAAAGGAGATGGTCTGTTCCATCTTGCAAAGATCTTGAATATTCAAAAAGAAGAGATTATGAGTTGTGGGGATGCAGACAATGACAGAGAACTTTTAGAAAGTGCAGGACTTGCGGTTGTTATGGAAAATGGCCTTGATTCTATGAAAGCGATCGCAGACTATATTACGGTTTCCAATCAGGAAAATGGAGTCGCAAAGGCAATGGAGAAATTTGTATTAAGGTAAAGAATCTTAAAAAATACAAAAAAACACTTGCTTCACATAAAAAAATATGATAATATGTTCAAGTTGTTATAAATATGGATGGTCCTCTGTTACATTTGGTATTAAGAACATCTAAAAACGTTCAAGGAGGAACAACAATGAGCGCACAGGATATTATTAAAAGCATCGAAGATGCACAGTTAAGAGAAGTTGCTGAATTCAAAACAGGAGACACTGTAAGAGTTCACGCGAAAGTAAAAGAAGGAAACCGTGAAAGAATTCAGGTTTTCGAAGGAACAGTCATCAAAAGACAGAATGGTGGAGCACGCGAAACATTTACTGTAAGAAAACAGGCAAGTGGTGTTGGTGTTGAAAAAACATGGCCAGTACATTCTCCAATCATCGAAAAGATTGAAGTAGTAAGACGTGGTAAAGTAAGACGTGCTAAATTATACTACTTACGTGATCGTGTTGGTAAAGCAGCAAAAGTAAAAGAAAGAGTATAATCAGACAAAGATTGTCAAAAGAGAGGGATAGGCTGTATAGCTTATCCCTGTTTTAGTATACAGGAATTTTACGAATCTTTCTATACGAAGAGGAAAGGAGTTCTTCTATGAGGAAAGGATACACAGTAACCTATCAGATGCGCAAGAAACAGCGTCAGCAAAGGGAAATCGTGATTCAGTATGTCTTAAAATTTGTCGGAGTTGTGTTACTGGCATTTTTGTTAGTAAGATTTGTGTGTTTCAGTTTTACGATTCAAGGTGATTCTATGTCACCAACGATTGAAAGAGGTGAAAAACATCTGGTGAATCGCCTGATCTATCAGATCAAGGGACCAAGCAGGTATGATGTGGTCATATTTAAATCAGATGACAAGAATGGAAATTACTATGTAAAACGAGTGATAGGTCTTCCGGGAGAAAAGGTTCAGATCAAAAACGGCAGAATCTATGTAAACGGAAAGAAAACAAAAGCATTTTCAAGTCAGAAGATTTTATCTGCAGGATTAGCAGCAGATGAGATTACATTAAAGAGTAAGCAGTACTTTGTTGTGGGAGATAACTATAATAATAGTGAAGATTCCAGAAGTGCGAGTGTTGGAAATATCAAAAGAACAAATATCATTGGAAAGGTCGGTATCAAATACTGGCCGTGGTAAACAGAGGGAAGGAGAAATAAAGAATGGATTTTCAGTGGTACCCGGGTCATATGACCAAAGCAAAACGTATGATGCAGGAAAACATGAAACTGATCGATATTATGATCGAACTTGTGGATGCAAGAATTCCACTAAGCAGCAGAAATCCGGATATTGACCAGTTGGCAGCGAACAAGTCACGATTGATCTTGTTAAATAAGACAGATATGGCAGATGAACGTGTGACTGCACAGTGGGAAGAATATTTTAAAGAAAAAGGATTCTATGTAGCAAGAACAAATGCAAGATCAGGAAAAGGTGTCAAAGGTACACAGGCGATCGTGATGGATGCCTGCAAGGAAAAACTTGAGAGAGATAGAAAACGTGGGATTAAAAACCGTCCGATCAGAGCAATGATCGCAGGAATCCCAAACGTTGGAAAATCAACATTTATCAACAGTCTGGTTGGAAAAGCCTGTACAAAAACAGGAAATAAACCAGGAGTTACAAAAGGAAAACAGTGGATCAAATTAAATAAGAATATTGAATTATTAGATACCCCTGGAATTTTATGGCCTAAATTTGAAGACCAGCAGGTTGGGCTTCGTCTGGCATTGATCGGATCGATCAGAGATGAAATCCTCAATCAGGATGAAATGGCGATCGAACTGATCGAGTATTTAAAAAATCATTATCAGGGAATTCTTGCTGATCGCTATCAAGTAGATGAAAATGAAGATAAAGTGAAAATCTTAGAACAGATTGCGCTAAATCGTAATTGTAAGATGAAAGGAAATGAATTAGATTACGAAAAAGCATCAAAGATCGTATTAGAGGAATTCCGAAATGGGAAATTAGGAAAAATTTCTCTGGAAACACCAGAAGAAGGGACAAAAGAGGCATAAAAGCCTTTGAGGGGCAGATATAAGAATGTTTAAAAGTATTCTAAGGTTGCTGGGTACCATTTTGATCGCGGTTGCATTTGCATTTGTTCTTATTATGTGTGTTGGTGAACGGACGAAAGTAAGTGGACATTCAATGGAACCGCACTTGCATGATCATGATCAAGTGTTGTTAGATAAGTTAACATATCGTTTTCGGGATCCTAAACGATATGAGATTATTGTATTTCCAGGACCAGAAGGTGGCGATCAGTTTTTTGTAAAGCGAGTGATCGCACTTCCAGGAGAAACGGTAAAGATCACAAAAGGAAAAGTCTATGTAAACGACAAAGAAGTAAAAGATTATTCTAAAGATCATACGACAGATTCATGTGAATTAAAAGGAAAGTTTCATCTTTCATCAGATGAATATTTTGTTTTAGGAGATAACAGAGATAATAGTAATGACAGTAGATATAAAGAGGTTGGTCCAGTAAAGAGGTCAAAGATCACAGGGAGGATCATTTTCCGGTTTTATCCATGGAAGAATGCAGGTGTGATCCGGCCATAGGAAGGGTTTTAAGACTTATGACAAAGAAAGAAGAACGAGAAGCCAGGAAGTTAGAAAAATTAAGGCTTGAGAAAGAAAGAATGTATGAGATGTTTTCTTTTGAAAGAGAATATGGAGATCATCAGGCGATTTGTGGAATTGATGAAGTTGGAAGAGGACCATTTGCAGGACCTGTTGTTGCGGCTGCAGTGATTTTGCCAAAAGACTGTGATATTTTATATCTGAATGATTCCAAAAAGCTTTCAGAGAAGAAAAGGGAGCTTTTATATGATGAGATTTATGAGAAAGCAGTTGCAATCGGTATTGGAATGTCTTCAGAAGAAGTGATCGATGAGATCAATATCCTGCAGGCAACTTATAAGGCAATGCAGCAGGCAATTTCAAAGCTTTCGATAAAACCAGATCTTTTATTGAATGATGCGGTAACAATTCCAGACGTTGAGATCGAACAGGTTCCGATCATCAAAGGAGATGCAAAAAGCGCATCGATCGCAGCGGCAAGTATTGTTGCGAAAGTTACAAGGGACCGTATGATGAAAGAATATGATATAATTTATCCGGGATATGACTTTGCAAAAAATAAAGGATATGGAACCAAAGCACATATTGAAGGGATCAAAAAGCAGGGAATCTGTGATATCCATAGAAGAACATTTGTAAAGAAATACATATAAAAAACAAAAAAGTATATATAATATGAAGAAAAATAACAGGGAGACAGGGGCAAAAGCAGAAGCGATTGCCTGTTGGTTTCTGAAACAGCAAGGATATGACGTCCTTGAACAAAACTTTTATACAAAAGTCGGAGAGATTGATATTATAGCAAAAGAAGATCAGACATTGGTATTTGTGGAAGTAAAATACAGAAAAGATGACAAAAAGGGATATCCGGCACAAGCTGTAGACCAAAGAAAACAGCAGAAGATCCGAAAGAGTGCAATGATTTATTTAAAGAAGAATCATCTATCTTTTGAACAGCCGATCCGTTTTGATGTAGTGGAGATTTTAGGAAAGAAGATCAGGGTGATAAAACATGCATTTTAAAAAATCAAACGATAATCAGTCTACGATATTACATGAGGGGTCTGTTCCATATCTGACATTTAAAAAATTGGATCAGGCAGGAGTCAGACATGGATTTTCAACACGTATGGGTGGAGTCAGCGAAGGAATGTTTTCCACGTTGAATTTAAGCTATAACCGTGGAGATAAAAAAGAAGCTGTGGATGAAAATTTCAGAAGAATCTCAGAAGCGATCGGATTCGATCATACAAAGCTGGTATTTTCAAATCAGATTCATGAGACGAGAATCCATAAGGTAACGAAAGAAGATTGTGGAAAAGTTATGAAAGATATGGATGGTCTTGCTACAAATGAGCAGGGGATTCCGCTTTATACAGGATATGCAGATTGTGTGCCTTTGTTTTTTTATGATCCGGTAGAAAAGGCTGCAGCTTTAGCACATTCAGGATGGAGAGGCACTGTTGGAAGAATCGGTGCCAAGATGGTACAATTTTTAGAAAATGAATATGGAAGTAAAAAGGAAAATATCATCGCAGCCATTGGACCATCAATCTGCCGAAGTTGCTACGAGGTTAGTGAAGATGTTGCAGATGAGTTTAAAAAAGAACTGACAGGACATGATGCAAAAGAATTTTTGGATGATAAAGGGAATGGAAAATACCAGCTTGATCTCTGGAAAGCAAATGAAATTATTTTGACAGAAGCAGGAATCCGTCCAGAAAATCTTGATATTACAGATATCTGCACATGTTGTAATCCTGATCTACTGTTTTCGCATAGAGCAAGTCATGGGAAACGTGGTAATCTGGCAGCATTTATTGTGTTATAAAAAGGTAAATAAAAAGAATATATCTTGTGAAATTCTTCACACTGGACGAATTTCATAAGATAAGGTATACTAAGAAACAGTACAGGTTTTGAAACATTTAGAGAGGTATATAGATTATGAGTAAGCCGATCATTGCCATTGTAGGAAGACCGAATGTAGGAAAGTCTACATTGTTTAATGCACTGGCAGGAGAAAAAATTTCAATTGTTAAAGATACACCAGGAGTTACAAGAGACCGTATCTATGCAGATGTGACATGGTTAAACTATCAGTTTACATTGATTGATACAGGTGGTATTGAACCAGACAGTGGTGATCTATTATTAAGCCACATGAGAGGACAGGCAGAGATCGCAATGGAGACAGCAGATGTGATCATCTTCCTTACAGACGTAAGACAGGGGCTTGTCGATGCAGATTATCAGGTGGCAGATATGTTAAGACGATCAGGGAAACCAATTGTGTTAGCAGTCAATAAAGTAGATGATTTTAACAAATATATGGCAGATGTCTATGAATTTTATAATTTAGGAATTGGAGATCCGGTTCCGGTATCTGCGGCCTCCAGACTGGGGATCGGAGATTTGCTCGATGAGGTTATTGCACAGTTCCCACAGGGAAGTGCAACAGATGAAGAGGACGAAAGACCGAGGATCGCAATTGTAGGAAAGCCGAATGTAGGAAAATCCTCCCTGATCAACCGTCTGCTCGGTGAGCAGCGTGTTATCGTATCCGATATTGCGGGTACGACAAGAGATGCGATCGATACAGACATTAAATACAATGGAAAAGAATATGTATTTATTGATACGGCAGGACTGCGCCGGAAGAATAAGATCAAAGAGGAACTGGAGCGTTACAGTATTATCCGTACCGTAACGGCAGTAGAACGCGCCGATGTGGTCATCGTGGTCATTGATGCGGTAGAAGGTATCACAGAACAGGATGCCAAGATCGCCGGTATCGCCCACGAACGTGGAAAAGGTGTGATCATTGCAGTAAACAAGTGGGATGCTGTCGAGAAAGATGACAAAACCATTTACAAATACACAAATAAAGTCCGTGAAGTCTTGGCGTACATGCCGTATGCGGAAATCCTGTTTATCTCCGCACAGACCGGACAGCGTCTTCCGAAACTGTTCGAGACGATCGATATGGTACTGGAAAACCAGACACTGCGTATCCAGACCGGTGTGCTCAACGAGATCATGACAGAAGCGATCGCGATGCAGCAGCCACCGTCAGACAAAGGAAAACGTCTGAAACTGTACTATATGACACAGGTATCCATCAAACCGCCGACATTTGTTATCTTTGTCAACGATAAAGAGCTGATGCATTTTTCATACACTCGTTATCTGGAAAACAAGATCCGTGAAGCATTTGGCTTCCGGGGAACTTCTCTGAAGTTTATCATTCGGGAAAGAAACGGTGAAAAATAAAAAAATAATAGATGATCCGGGGAGGGATAATTATGGAACGGATTCTCTGCGTTCTGATCGGATATATCTGTGGACTTTTCCAGACCTCTTATCTGTATGGAAAAGCACAGGGTATCGATATCCGCAATTACGGAAGCGGAAATGCCGGAACGACCAATGCACTGCGTACACTGGGCGCAAAGGCAGGAGCAATCACACTGCTTGGAGACTGTTTTAAATGTGTGATCGCGGTTGTGATCGTACATTTGATTTTTGGAAAAAGCCATCCGGAGATGATCCGGCTACTGGGGTTGTATGCGGCAGCCGGAACGATTCTCGGACACAATTTTCCGTTTTACCTGAACTTTAAAGGCGGAAAAGGAATTGCTGCCACAGCAGGTCTGCTGTTATCGTTTGACCTGCGGCTGACACTGGTTGCAGCTATTGTGTTCCTTGCGGCATTTTTCCTTACCCACTATGTATCACTGGGATCTTTACTGGTTTATGTGGTATTTGTAGCAGGTATCATCATCATGGGACAGACCGGACAGTTTGCGGGAATGAGTCAGGCAAATATTTATGAAATGTATGTACTTGCCATATTGCTTGCCATCCTTGCATATTATAAACACTGGCCGAACATTCTGCGTCTGATTCATGGAAATGAAAATAAAACATATCTGAAAAAGAAAAAAGCATAATGGAGGTGTCGTATGAAGAAAATCGGCGTACTGGGAGCCGGAAGCTGGGGAACTGCCCTCACATGGCTTCTGACCAATAACGGACATGAAGTAACTCTGTGGTCCATCATGGAAGACGAAGTGGAGATGCTTCGCACAAAAAGAGAACATACTTCCAAACTTCCGGGTGTAAAACTGCAGGACAGCATTCAGCTGACAAGTAATCTGGAAGAAGCAATGACAGATAAGGATGTACTGGTACTGGCCGTACCGTCACCGTTTACCAGAAGCACCGCACAGAAGATGGCACCGTATCTGAAAAAGGGACAGATTGTTGTCAATGTGGCAAAAGGTGTGGAAGAACATACCCTGATGACATTAAGCCAGATCATTGAAGAAGAATTACCGGAAGCAAATGTTGCAGTATTATCCGGACCAAGCCATGCGGAAGAGGTTGGAAAAGGTCTTCCGACGACCTGCGTAGTAGGAGCGAGAACCAGACAGACAGCAGAATACCTGCAGGAAATCTTCATGAGCCCGGTCTTTCGCGTCTACACAAGCCCGGATGTCCTCGGCATCGAACTGGGAGCAGCTCTGAAAAATGTCATCGCCCTGGCAGCCGGTGTGGCAGATGGCCTTGGCTACGGAGACAACACAAAAGCAGCCCTGATCACCAGAGGAATCGCAGAGATCTCCCGCCTGGGTATCGCGATGGGTGCACATGCGAGAACTTTCTACGGACTGTCCGGAATCGGTGATCTGATCGTTACTTGCGCGAGCGTGCACAGCCGTAACCGTAAGGCCGGTTATCTGATGGGCAAGGGATATACCATGAAAGAAGCCATGGATGAAGTAAAGATGGTTGTAGAAGGTGTATATTCCGCCAAGGCAGCACTGGGACTGGCTGAGAAATATGGAGTAGAGATGCCGATTATTGTGGAAGTCAATAAGGTGCTGTTTGAAGATAAGAGCGCTGCGGATGCGGTGAATGAACTGATGCAGCGAATGAAAAAGGATGAGCTTGGGGTTGAACTCTGGGATGATGAGAAATAAATGATTTTAAAATGGATGCCTGCC
>ENA-OPCV01001687-OPCV01001687.1-human-gut-metagenome-genome-assembly--contig:-NODE-1687-length-15646-cov-3.809698_pt1 | contig 15646 bp, 9 predicted proteins | sample MGYA00241257_ERZ501494 | MGnify/ENA primary metagenome ERZ501494 (study PRJEB25962, sample SAMEA2042618) | human gut metagenome | biome: human gut; feature: human-associated habitat; material: faeces...
GAAAAATCAGCAGTCTCAGCCGCCGAAACATTCCCTTTCTGTATAAATATGTGCTTTACCTTCCGGTGTTTTTCTGCTATACTATATGTTTGTTAATGTGGAACATTGTTTGTTCCGCCTGATTTGAGAATGGGGGGTGTCCGAATGAAGTATCAGAAATGGCATATCGGTACGGCATCAGAGGAGGACACTGCCCTTTTGAAGGAAGCCGGCTACCCCAGTCTGCTGGCTACGGTACTGGCCGCCCGGGGCATCACCACCTCCGAGGCCGCTGCTGAGGCACTGGAACGGGAAAGCTCTCTGACGATCTCCCCCATGCTCATGCGGGATATGGGCAAGGCTGTGGCCCGGATCCAGAAGGCGCTGGCCAACGATGAGACCATCGTCGTTTTCGGTGATTACGATGTGGACGGCATCACCTCCACGGTGCTGCTCCTGGACTATCTGAAAAACTGCGGCGCCAAGTGCCTGCGCTATATCCCCCGGCGGATCGAGGACGGCTACGGCCTCTCCAAGGACGCCATCCAGGGCCTGCGGGACAAGGGCGCCACCCTGATGATCACCGTGGACTGCGGGATCACCGGCAATGAGGAGATCGACTTTGCCGCATCCATCGGCATGGACGTGGTGGTGACGGATCACCATGAATGTAAGGAAAACCTGCCCCGGGCCGTGGCGGTAGTGGACCCCCACCGTCCGGATGACGCCTATCCCTTCAAATATCTGGCAGGCGTCGGCGTGGCGCTGAAGCTGGTGCTGGCGCTGGGCGGCGAGAGCCGGGAGGAGGCCCTTTTCTCCCGCTACTGCACCTTGGCCGCCATCGGCACCATTGCCGACGTGATGCCCATGTCCGGGGAGAACCGCATCATCGTCTCCCGCGGCTTGGAGTGCATCACCCAGTCGGACTTCATCGGCCTCCACGCCCTGCTGCAGGAGGCAGGTCTCATGGATAAGGCCATCACCTCCGTGCAGGTGGGCTTCGTGCTGGCCCCCCGCATCAACGCCGCCGGCCGCATGGGGGCAGCGGACAAGGCTGCCGACCTCCTGCTGTGTCAGGACCCGGCGGAGGCCGCCCGGTTGGCCCGTGAGCTGTGCGCTCTGAACCGGGAGCGTCAGGCGGTGGAGCAGACCATCTATGCCCAGGCAGTGGAACAGATCGACCATCTGCCGCTGCAGGAGCGCAGCGCTCTGGTGCTGGCCTCCGACACGTGGCACCAAGGGGTGGTGGGCATCGTGGCCTCCCGCCTGATCGAAACCTACTACCGCCCGACGGTGGTGCTCACGATGAGCAACGGGTTCGTCACGGGTTCGGCCCGCTCGGTGCCCGGCTTCGACCTCTATCAGGCAATCGAATCCTGTTCGGACCTGCTGGAGAACTTCGGCGGGCACATGTACGCAGCAGGACTCACGATGCGTCCCGAACGGGTCGAGGAGTTCACCCGCCGCTTCAATGCCTACGTCGAAGAGAACATCGACCCGATAACGCTGCAACCCCAGGTGGAGATCGACAGCGAACTCTTCTTCTCGAACATCACCCCGGCGTTCCGCCGCGACCTGAACCGTTTCCAGCCGTTCGGCCCCGGCAACCCCGCGCCGGTCTTCGCCACCTGCGGCGTGAGCAACCACGGCGACGCCAAACTGGTCGGCATGGAGTGCGAGCACCTGCGCATGGACCTGATGCAGCGCCAGAAACCCAACACGACGATTCAGACGATCGCCTTCCAGCAGCCGACCCACTACGAGTGGATCCGCGCGGGACATCCGATCGACGTCTGCTATCAGATCGTAGAGAACCACTACCGGGGCTCGGTTTCGGTACAGCTCCGCATCAAGGACATCAAACCCCTGCGGAGCAAGCAATAATACGGCCGGCAACATCCGTAAAAACCGGAGCTTTCAGGCTCCGGTTTTTTACGGATCCCGCCCGACGACCCCGGCGGCGGCATTCCGTCCGAACCACTCCTTCCCGCTCCCGAAACGAAAAAATCCGATACAACAAAGTCGGGTTTTAGTTTCTAATTATTAGAAAAATCACTACATTTGACACAAAATAGTAATTGTTAGACCTTTTCTACCCAATATGAGTAAACCCTTCAAGCGTTATCTCGTCACCTCGGCACTGCCCTACGCCAACGGCCCGGTACACATCGGCCACCTGGCGGGCGTCTATATCCCGTCGGACATCTACACGCGCTACCTGCGCCTGAAAGGATACGACGTGATCTCGGTCTGCGGCAGCGACGAGCACGGCGTGCCCATCACCATCAAGGCCCGCAAAGAGGGCGTCACGCCCCAGCAGATCGTCGATCGCTATCACCAGTTGATTAAATCGTCGTTCGAAGGGCTCGGCATGTCGTTCGACATCTACTCGCGCACCTCGTCGAAGACCCACGCCGCGACAGCGTCGGAGTTCTTCCGCAAGCTCTACGACGAAGGCAAATTCATCGAGCGGACCTCGGAGCAATACTACGACGAGGAAACCCAGACGTTCCTCGCCGACCGCTATATCGTGGGCACCTGCCCCCGCTGCGGCAACGACCGCGCCTACGGCGACCAATGCGAAAAATGCGGATCGACCCTTTCGCCGGACGAACTGATCAACCCGCACAGCGCCGTATCGGGTTCCGTACCCGTGAAACGCGCCACCAAGCACTGGTATCTGCCGTTGGACCAATACGAGGGTTTCCTGCGCGAATGGATCCTCGAAGGGCACAAAGAGTGGAAAACCAACGTCTATGGGCAATGCAAGAGCTGGCTCGACGGCGGTCTGCAACCGCGTGCGGTGAGCCGTGACCTGGACTGGGGCATTCCCGTACCGGTCGAAGGGGCCGAAGGCAAGGTGCTCTACGTCTGGTTCGACGCGCCGATCGGCTACATCTCGGCGACCAAGGACCTGACGCCCGACTGGGAGAAATACTGGAAGGACGAAGAGACCAAAATGGTGCACTTCATCGGCAAGGACAACATCGTCTTCCACTGCATCGTCTTCCCGGCCATGCTCAAGGCGCACGGCGGCTACATCCTGCCTGAAAACGTCCCTGCCAACGAATTTCTGAACCTCGAGGGCGAAAAGATCTCGACCTCGCGCAACTGGGCCGTCTGGCTGCACGAATACCTGGCCGACTTCCCCGGCAAGGAGGACGTGCTGCGCTACGTGCTCTGCGCGAACGCCCCCGAAACCAAGGACAACGACTTCACCTGGAAGGACTTCCAAGCCCGTAACAACAACGAGCTGGTAGCCGTGCTGGGCAACTTCGTAAACCGGGCTTTAGTCCTGACACACAAATACTTCGACGGTGCAGTGCCCGCCTGCGGCGCACTGACGGACTACGACCGCGAAACGCTTCGGGAACTCTCCGGCGCGAAGGAAGCCCTCGAAAACAACATCGAAAACTACCGGTTCCGCGAAGCCTTGAAGGAGGCGATGAACATCGCACGTCTGGGCAATAAATACCTGGCCGACACCGAACCGTGGAAACTCATCAAAACCGATCCCGAACGGGTCAAGACGATCCTGAACATCGCTTTGCAGATCACCGCAAACCTCTCGATCGCCATCGAACCGTTCATGCCCTTCTCGGCGAAGAAGATCGTCGGGATGTTGCAGGCAGGACCCTTCGGCTGGGAGAAACTGGGCAGCACCGACCTGCTCGCTGCCGGACATCGGATCGGCGAAGCCGTGCTTCTCTTCGAAAAGATCGAGGACGACGTAATCCAACGCCAGCTCGACAAGTTGGCGGCGACCAAAGCGGCGAATGCTTCGGCCGAAGCAGCACAACACGTTGAAGATCAAAAGGAAACGACGACTTTCGACGATTTTCAAAAGATGGATATCCGTGTTTCGACGATCCTCGCCGCTGAAAAAGTCGCCAAGACGAAAAAGCTGTTGAAACTGACCGTCGATACGGGCATCGACAAGCGCGAAATCGTTTCGGGCATTGCCGAATACTACACACCCGAAGAACTCGTCGGGAAACAGGTACTCGTACTGGTGAATCTGGAACCGCGCGAACTGAAGGGCATCCTCTCCCGTGGCATGATTCTGATGGCCCAGGACGCTTCGGGCAAATTAAGGCTGTTACAACCTGACGATCAGACAAATCCGGGTGCGACAGTCGGATAATAAAGATATTTCTTGAACAAAAGATACAACCTTTAATATTAAAAAACAATGGAGAACATCGATTGGGGCTCTCTCGGCTTCAACTACATGAAGACCGATTTCAATGCCCGCTATACTTGCACGGACGGCAAGTGGAGCGAAATGGAAATTACAAGCGACGAGTACATCAACATGCACATGTCGGCATCCTGCCTTCACTACGGCACGGCTCTTTTCGAGGGCTTGAAAGCCTTCCGGGGCGCTGACGGCAAAGTACGTCTGTTCCGCGTCGAAGAGAATGCAAAACGCTTGCAGTCGTCGGCAAAACGCCTCTGCCTGCCCGTACCGACGATCGATATGATCGTCAAAGCCTGCGTAGAAGTGGTTAAGCGCAACGAGCGTTTCATCCCGCCCTACGGCACCGGCGCATCGTTCTACCTGCGTCCCGTTATGTTCGGAACGACGGCAGGACTGGGTGTAAAACCCTCCAAGGATGCTTTGCTGGTGGTTTACGGCTCGCCCGTAGGCGCTTACTTCAAAGGCGGCATCAAGCCGATGAAGGTCGCAATCGACCGCGAACAGGACCGTGCTGCTCCACGTGGAACAGGCGACGTGAAGGTGGGCGGTAACTATGCAGCCAGCCTTATGTCGGGCGAGCACGGACACGAGCTCGGCTATGCGAGCATCATGTACCTCGACGCAACCGAACACAAATACATCGAAGAGTGCGGTGCAGCCAACTTCTTCGGCATCAAGAACAACACGTATATCACGCCGAAGTCGAACTCCGTACTTCCGTCGATCACTAACAAGAGCCTCCGTCAATTGGCTCAAGACCTGGGTCTGAAGGTCGAGGAGCGTCATATTCCGGTGGACGAACTCCCGACTTTCGAGGAGTGCGGCGCTTGCGGTACGGCAGCTGTCATCTCGCCGATCGGCAGCATTTACGACATGGACACGAAGCAAACCTACACCTACGGCGACGAAGTAGGCAAGGTTTCTCTGCAACTCTATACGCTTTTGCAGGACATCCAGTACGGCCGCACCGAAGACAAACACAACTGGTGCACGATCGTCATGTAATCGACGCCTGCAAAACTCAAGAAAAAAGGATGTTCCACGTGGAACATCCTTTTTTCTTACTGCATATTTTCTTTGCCACCACTTACAAACAGCCGTAAAAAAATCGGGAATAGCCGCAGCTACTCCCGATATAAAAGATAGAAAAATACAATCGCACAATTTATCGACCGATCTTAATCCGCATTGATAAACGACAAATACATCCAAAAACGATTGTCAAATTTGGGAACATAGCGGTTAAACTGCATTACCCGATACTTTACCGACCGAATTTCACCAGCAACACATTCACATCCGCCGGAGAAACTCCGGGAATACGGGAAGCCTGCCCTATCGTCGCAGGTCGGATTCGGGTGAGTTTCTGCCGGGCTTCGATCGTCAGGGCATTCATCGAATGGAAATCGAAATCGGCCGGGATACGGATATTCTCCAGGCGATGCAATTTGTCGGCAATGAATTTCTCCCGTTCGATATACCCCTTGTACTTGATTTGGATCTCGGCTTCCTCGACGACCTCGGCATCCATCTCCTGCTCGCGCAGAAAATCGCCGAGCTTCGGTAAAACACCCGAGAGCAGATCGAAGGTCACATTGTTACGCATCAACAAGTCGTGCAGTTTCCGACCTTGCGAAATCGCGTCGCAACCGAGCGATTTCAAACAGTCGTTAATTTCGTCCGGTTTGACACTCAGTCCGCGAGCGAATGCTACGAGCGATTCTACGAGTCGATTTTTTTTGCAGAAACTATCGTACCTTTTTTGCGAAATCAGCCCGATTTTATATCCGATCGGAGTCAATCGAATGTCGGCATTATCCTGCCGCAAGAGAATCCGATACTCGGCACGCGAAGTGAACATACGATAAGGCTCATCCACCCCTTTGGTCACCAGGTCGTCGATCAATACCCCGATGTAGGCTTCGTCGCGTGCCAATACCAGCGGTTCCTCCCCCATCCTGCGGCGATGCGCATTGATACCGGCCATCACCCCCTGCGCCCCGGCCTCTTCATAGCCGGTCGTCCCGTTGATCTGGCCGGCGAAATAGAGTCCGTCCACCAGCTTGGTTTCGAGCGAATGGTGCAGTTGCGTCGGCAGGAAATAGTCGTACTCGATCGCATAACCCGGACGGAAAATATGCAGATCTTCGAACCCCTCGATGGCGTGCAATGCCTCCCACTGAATGTCCCAGGGCAACGACGAGGAGAACCCGTTCAGATAATATTCGTTGGTCGAACGACCCTCCGGCTCGAGAAAAAGCTGGTGCTGGTCCTTATCGGCGAATGTGTTGAGCTTGTCCTCGATACTCGGGCAATAACGGGGACCGATCCCCCGGATCGTACCGTTGAAAAGCGGCGAATCGCCGAAACCCTTCCGCAGAATGTCATGCACCTTCTTCGAAGTATAGACCAAAAAGCACGGAAGCTGATTCTGCACCGGATGCGTATCGGCGGAAAAGGAAAATTTCGAGGGATTTTCATCCCCGTATTGCGGTTCCAGAATTTCGAAATTGATCGTCCGCGCATCGAGTCGTGCAGGGGTCCCGGTCTTCATCCGGCCGGCTTCGAAACCCATCGCCACGAGCGATTCGGTCACTCCGTGCGAAGCCGAATCCCCCGCACGGCCGCCCTCGGCGTGTGAACGACCGCAATACATCACCCCCGCCAGAAACGTCCCGGCAGTCAGGATCACACAGTCGGCCGAGAACTCCACCCCCATCTGTGTCCGAATCCCGCGCACTTGCGGCCGACCCTCCTCCGCAGGCCGCTGCCCGAAGAGCAGTTCGACCGCAGTGTCCTGCCAAAGATAGAGGTTGGGGGTATTCTCCAGCGTACGCCGCCATTCGGCCGAGAAACGCGACTTATCGCACTGGGCCCGGGGACTCCACATCGCCGCCCCTTTCGAGCGGTTGAGCATGCGGAACTGGACAGCCGTAAGGTCGGTAATCCGCCCCATCTGCCCCCCTAAAGCATCTATCTCTCTGACTATCTGCCCTTTAGCAACACCGCCTACGGCCGGATTACAAGACATATCGGCCAACTTGGTCATGTCCATCGTCACGAGCAGCGTGCGGGAGCCGAGCCGCGCTGCCGCCGAAGCCGCCTCGCAGCCGGCATGACCGCCGCCGACCACGATGATATCGTAATGTAAAACCATATCTCCTTTTCCATGAATTGCGGAAAACACCGCCGCCCGTCAATCCGACGACCGACCGCCGCACGGCAAAGATACGAACAAAGTCGCTTATCCGAAAAAACCGAAACCGCACGCAACGGCAACTTTCGCCCAGCTATCCGCCGTCCGACGGCGAAAGTCGGATCGAAAACGGCAACCTCGCGGCAAAACGTCGCCGCAGCGCCGAAAAGATCGGCAAGCACGGGCTGTCCCGCCAAAAACGGATTCTCCCCGCTTCCGGCACACTCCGGCGACCCGCACCGAACCTTGCCGGCATTTTCCCGCAAAAATAAACTTCTCTCCGGCAAAGAGCCGACAATCCATGCCGCCCATTCCGGAAAAATACAAACGATTAAAGGGTTGCGGACACAACCAACGGCCGGATCCGTCCCCGCACGGCGGAAACGCCTCCTCCGAAAGCCGAATCTTCGCAGTCCACCTCTCCCGGCTACCGATTCGCCGCACGGCGGACCCGATCGACAGCCCCCACAACTGCTGCCGCAGCCACCGCAGCCAGAAACCTCCGAAACACGTCCCGCAAGCGAAGTCGTCCGCTTCAGTCCCAACGAAGGAAAACGCGATTACAGCGTTCTTTTTGGAAACGTAACGACCCGAATTCCCCTCCGAAGAAAGGACTTAAGAGAGAGTCGGCATTACAGACACGGCCTCCGGCCGCGAACGAACGACCGTCGAATGACGGACATTGAAATATACGATTGCCGGGGAAAATCCATCTTTTTTCGGGAACCGGTTCCAAACAAAAGACGAATCCGCCCATAAACCGCCGTTTCAGCGTCTTTAACGGTCCATTCCGCCGTCGGGAACAGAACCGACCGTTATGGTATATTCGAACGATTTTAAGGAGCATTTCAGGCGTTAAAAATACATCCTTTCGTGAAAGAGTTCGCAACCCTGCGGCCGGATCCCTCTGCAAACCGTCTTTTCAGCACCTTGAACCGCCCATTCCGCCGTCGGGAAGAATCGACCCTTATGGTATATTCGAACGATTTTACGGGATATTTCAGGCATTAAAAATAACCCTACCGGGAAAGGGACCCGCAACTCCGCGACCGGATTCCCTCGCAAAGCCCTATTTCAGCCCTTTGGACAGCTCATCCCACTGTCGGAGGTAGTGATCCTCCTTACGGTGCATTTGAGCGTTCGCACGGGGTGTCTTATCCTTCTGTCCGCACAGATGGAGCAAACCGTGCACCACCACGCGGCGCATTTCGGTCAGCTTCGCGGCGCCGTATTCGCGTGCATTGTCCGCAACGGTTTCCACATCGATGAAAATATCGCCCGACACGATCCGGGCGCCCTTGCGGTCGCTGTAATCGAACGTGATGACGTCGGTATAGTAGTCGTGCCCGAGGAACTGCCGGTTCATATCCAGCAGGCGGGCCGCCGAGCAAAAAATATAGGTCACATCCCCCAGTTCATACCCCTCTTCCCGGGCTACGCGGTCCAGCCACGCGGCCGTGAGCCGTTTCTGCGGCAGGCGATAGGTACAGTCATCGGTATAATAGCGTACGGCCATAGACGGTTATTTTTTGAAGCAATCCGAAGCACGCATCTGTACTTTGGGCGACGGTCCGTAAATACCGAACACCATCTTGTACTCGGGCTGCATGGTCATCACATCGACCCCCGACCCGATCGTTCCGATCTGCTGGTTGCGGGCCACCTTGTCGTCCTTGCCCACCGTCACGGAATTGAGGTTGGCATACGAAGAGATGTATTCGCCGTGGGCTATATAGACGTCGTATTTATTGGTGATCCGGTTGCGCTTCACCTCGACGACCTTGCCTTCGTAGATCGAAATCACCTGCGCCCCCTTCGGCCCCGCGATCTCGGCCATATTGCCCTTGTAGCGCTTCACCCCGCCGCCGACCACCGGCAGCCGCAGATTCGAAGTCTTCGCCGTAAAGGTGTTGCCCTCCTTGTTGCCCCGGGTCAGCTTGCGCAACTCGTCGATCGCCACGTCAAGCCGCTGCTCGCGGGCGATTTTCTGTTGCAGGGCAGCTTTTTCCTTCTTGGAGAGCTGCTTGATGTTGGCACGCGCCGCCTGCGAATCTTTCTGCAGGCGGGTCCGCTGCGTGGTCAGGCTGCGCTTCACCGAATCCAGCGCCCGCTGCTGCCCGGTCAGCCGGGTCCGCTCGACGGACACCTGCTCCGAAAGCGTCACGATCTGCTCCATCTGCCGTTCCCGCATGGCCGCCACCTCCCGCAGATTGGTGATGCGGCGGGCCACCTGATTGAAGTCGCTCGAAGAGAAGAGGTAGGTCAGATAATTGTTGTGTTTGTAGTTGCGGTATGCCTCGCGCACCATCTCGGCATAGCGCCGTTTATGGGCGTCGAGCGATGCCGACAGCCCCCGGGCCACGCTGTCCGTACGGGCCACCTCGACCTCGAGCTTGCGGGCATCCCGCTCCGTCACGTCGAGCAGCTGGTTGCGCGAATCGATCTGACGGGCCAGACGGCGCACCGTCTCCTCGGCCGAGGCACGTCCCTTCTTGAGCTTCGAAATCTCCTGTTCCTCCCGGGCGATCTGCTTTTCGAGGTCGGCGATCAACCGTTTCTGCGCCGCGATCTGCTGGTCGGTATTCTGGGCCGCAAGCGACCCTGCACCAAGTAGAAGGAAAAGAAACAAAACGACCTTCGGCAAACGGATACACAGCGTGCGGACCGACTCCGCCCGCTGCGGGAAACGATACGAATGGTTCAAGGCTTGTCGCATAGTCAGGGCTTGGATTTGAGTTGCCGGATACGCTCTTCGATCGCCCGGGGATCGTCATATCCCTTCTCCAGCGCTTTGCGCCAGTAGGTTTCGGCCATGAACTTCTCCCCGAGAGCCGCCAGGATGTCCCCGTAATGCAGGTAGAGTTCCGGATTCTCGCTGCGGTCGAAAGAGATCGCCTGCTGCATCGTTCGACGAGCCTCCTGCAGCCGTCCAAGACGGAACAGCACCCAGGCATAGGTATCCAACAGCGTGGCGTTGTTGCCGTCCAGCTCCACCGCACGGGCTGCCATGGCAAAGGCCCGGTCGAGCTGACGGGGATCCCGGGACGATTCGCTTATAAAATAGGCGTAGTTATTGAGCACCATCGGGTTATCGTAGTAATAATGCAGCGAACGGTCGTAAGCCTCGAAACACCGGCGGCGGTATTTGTCCCGTTCCGAGTCCTTCCGTCCGGCCTCCTCCATCTGGTGATAAGCGTCGCCGATATATCCCCACACGGCTCCGCGCAGGGAGTCCGCATCAGCATATTTGAGGGCTTTTTTATAGCTGCCGATCGATTGCGACAACTTTCCGGTATACCCCTGGGCGTGTCCCTTGCGGGCATACAGCTCGGTATTTCCAGGGAAAACCTCGAGCGCCCGGTCGATATACAGATAAACCGAATCGAGCCGCTTGCGGTAAGTTTCGATGTCGATCACCGCACGGTAATAGTCCAACTGGGGAGGCCGGTCGGCCAGATGCAGCTTGTAGAGGGTCAGCGCCTGCTCCAGCTCCCCGGCATTGATCAGGTGCTGCGCATACAGTTCGACGACGTCCTTATCGTCGGGATAGCGGATCGCAAGCGTCGAAATCAAGTCGTTGAGCTGAAAGAAGTTGTCCCGGTAAAAACGGACGTCGAGCGTCAGCTGCCGGAAAATGCGGACCTTTTCCGACAAGGGGAGCTCGTCGATTTCGAAAAGCCTTTTCGACACGGCCAGATAAGCATGCGAATCGTTGCGCTTGTTGTAGAATTCGGCGAGCGAAGCCAGCGCCGGGACATTCATGGAGTCGATCTCCAACGCCCGGTTATACTCGGCTATGGCCAACGAATCCTGTTTGGCAGCACCGTACAGGTCGGCCAGAATCACGTGGTTTTCCGCTTCGTAAGGAATCGCCTCGGCCATCTCCCTGGCTTCGGCCAGCGCACGGTCCAACTGCCCCGTGCGAATCAGCAACTGGCGTTTCATCGCCCCCAACAAAGGCATTTTACCGAAACGCATCTCGGCCGAATCGAGCATATCGATCGCCGAATAGGGCATCCCGGCCTGCTGGTACAGGATCGCCAGAATACGAATGTTGTCGGGATTGGTCGGGTCGAGCGCCGAAAGCCGCACGAACAGCGGACGCGCCTTGTCGAGTTCTCCCTCAGCAAGCAGTTTTTGCCCGTAAAGCTGCCCGTACCACTTGTTGAGCGAGTCCAGCCGGTAAGCACGCCGTGCCCACGCCGTACCCTGCGGATCGCCGTCGGGAGTCACCGAAGAGAGGCGGAACCAGGCCGGAGCATACGCGGAATCGAGCTCCAGGGCCTGCAGGAACAGTGCCCGGGCCGCCAGGGTGTCCTCTCCGATCAAGAGTTTTTTCACACCCTCGGTATAGTATTCGGTCGGTCGCAGCGAGTCGGGCCACGAGGCCTCCGCCGCAGGTGCGGGCAACGCCTCCTCCTGCGGGACGAACCCCGTGGAGAAAGCCGTGCAGAGCACCAGAATCGCAAGCATCCGCTTCATTGAAATCGTTGAGTTTGTATCTTCGTTCTTCGCCGGAAGAGTGCAATGAACAAGACGCAGCCCCTCCCTTCGTCTGTCAAGAAAACGTCGGAGAACCGCTTTTCGTATTCCCGCGAACGATACGGAACTTCATCCCCGGAACATCCCGGCATCCGGCGGGCGATTCGCCGCTCCCCGACCCGGGGAGTGTACCGCAGCGCTTAAAGCACCGTATCGAACTGATGCAGGAACCGTATGTCGTTCTCGAAATAGAGCCGCAGGTCCTTCACGCCGTATTTGAGCATGGCGATACGCTCGACCCCCATGCCGAACGCGAACCCGGAATATTTCTTCGAATCGATTCCATTGGCCTCAAGCACATTGGGATCGACCATGCCGCAGCCCATGATCTCCAGCCAACCCGTGCCCTTGCAGACGTTGCAGCCCTTGCCGCCGCAGAGGTTGCACGACACATCGACCTCGGCCGACGGTTCGGTGAAGGGAAAGTACGAGGGGCGCATGCGGATCGTGGCGTTCTCGCCGAAAACCTCCTTGGCGAAGTAGAGGATCGACTGTTTCAGATCGGCGAACGACACGCCCTCGTCGATATAGAGTCCCTCGATCTGGTGGAAGATGCAGTGTGCGCGGTAAGAAATCGCTTCGTTGCGGAAAACGCGGCCCGGGCAGATCACCCGGATCGGCGGCTTCTGCCGCTCCATCGTCCGCACCTGAATCGACGAGGTGTGGGTCCGCAGTAGCACGTCGGGGTTCTTGGCGATAAAGAACGTATCCTGCATGTCGCGGGCCGGATGCTCGGGCGGAAAGTTGAGCGCCGAGAAGACATGCCAGTCGTCCTCGATCTCGGGACCCTCGGCCACCGTATAGCCCAGCCGCGAGAATACCTCGACGATCTGGTTGGTCACCAGCGAAATGGGATGACGCGAACCCAGCTCCTCCGCAGAACCGGGACGGCTCATGTCGGGAATCCGCTGCGAGGAGTCCCCGGCGGCGTCCGCAAGTTGCCCCCGCAGGGCGTTGATCCGCTCCTGCGTCCGGTTCTTAAGGTTGTTGAGCTTCTGGCCGAACTCCCGTTTCAGCTCGGGCGCCACGCTCTTGAACTCCTCCATAAGGGCCGTCAGCTCGCCTTTTTTCCCCAGCATCCGGATTCGGAAATCCTCGATCTCGGCCGCAGCTTTGGGTTTGAATGCCTCCACCCGTTCGAGCAGCTCGTTGATTTTATCGTTCATAACCTAAAGTTTACGCTTTATTTTGTACTTTTACGCACGGTTTAATAGGCAAAGTTAATAAAAATATCAGGATATGAAGCGGAAAATCCTCTCTTTTCTCGCGGCGGGAATGCTTTTCACCCTTCCGGCAGCGGCCCAGAGCGTCGGGGTGGTCATGAGCGGCGGCGGAGCCAAAGGACTTTACCATATCGGCGTATTGCAGGCACTCGAAGAGAGCGGCATTCCGATCGACTACGTGTCGGGAACCTCGATGGGTTCGATCATCGCGGGCATGTACGCCGCAGGATATTCCCCCGAAGAGATGCGCCGGATCGTCGCTTCGGGTGTGGTCAAACAGTGGGTTTCGGGGCGCATCGACCCCAGCTACCTGCCCTACTACCGCCGCAATACCGGCACCCCGATCTTCCTCTCGATCCGCCTCAACATGAAGGACCACCCGGACGACCCCAACGCGAGCCGTTTCCGCCTGCCTTCGTACCTGATCTCCTCGAATCAGATCGACCTGGCCCTCGCCGACCTGTTCGGCCCGGCCACGACAGCTTCCCGGCGGGACTTCGACAGCCTGATGGTGCCGTTCCTCTGCGTGGCGAGCGATATGAACACCCGCCGTCCGGTGGTGCTGCGCAAGGGCGACATGGGCGAAGCGATCCGTTCGTCGATGTCCATTCCGCTGGCGTTCAAACCCATGAAAATCGACACGATGCTACTCTACGACGGCGGCATCTACGACAACTTCCCCTGGGAACCCCTCGACAAGGAGTTCCATCCCGATTTCCTGATCGGCAGCAAATGCACGTCGGGAAACAACGACATCACGGAGAACAGTTCGCTCGTCGATCAAGCCTTCTCGCTGGCCATGAACAAGACCAACTACGACATGCCCGAAGGACGCAGCCTGATGATCAACCGGGCCGTCAATGTCAGCATGCTCGATTTCAACAGCGCCGACTCGATCATCGAAGCGGGCTACCGCGACGCACTGGCCCGGATTCCGGCCCTGCGGGAGAAAATCCACCGCACCGTCACGCCCGAAGAGATCCGCACCAAGCGGGCGGCTTTCCGCGAAAAGTGTCCCCCGATCATCTTCGACGACTACGAGTTCGAAGGACTCACCCATGCACAAACGGCCTATGTACGCGACGTCATGCGGCTGGACGACACCTACGACGGACGGCAGCGGCAGATGAGTTTCCCCGAATTCCGCGACGACTTCTTCTCCGTCATAGGCAACGACGAATTTTCGGTCGAATACCCCGAATTCCGGTACGACCCGCTGCGGGAACGGTATTCGGTCAAGCTGAAGATGTCCGCACGCGAAAACCTCCGGTTCCTGATCGGCGGCAACATCTCCTCGACGGCTTTCAACCAGGCATTCATCGGTTTCGACTACCACACGATCCGCCGCGTGTCGCAATGGGCTTTCGCCGGTATTTACATCGGCCCTACCTATGCGACCGGTTCGCTGGGCGGGCGCACGGACTTCTACCTTTGGAAACCCTTCTCGCTCGACTATTCCTACAATTTCGAAGTCCTGAACCTGCGGCACGGCAACTTCGGCAACCTCACGCCGATCGATAACACCGAATCGGTCAAGAACAACCAGGGATTCCTCTCCATCGGACTCACCATGCCTCTGACACACAACAGCCTGGCATCGCTGCGGTTCAACGGAGGACAACAAGCCTACCGCTACGACGCCCCCTTTCCCGACACGGATCCCGACACCGACCTGACGCGCTTCTCCTTCTTCAGCACCAAACTGGATATCGCCCGCAACACGCTCGACAAGATTCTCTACCCGCGCCGGGGGTCCGAAATATCCCTCTCGGGCATCTACATCACGGGGCGCGAACGGTACAAACCCGCCGAATTCGGACGTAAGCGAAGTTTCAATGCCCACCGCGAATGGTTCGGCGCCAAATTCCAGTGGAACCGCTATTTCGACCTGCCCGGCTGCAAATGGTTCTCGTTCGGATTCAACATCGACGCCGTCTGGACCACGCACCCCCGGTTCCAGACCGAAACGGCTACATTGATGTCGCTGCCGGCCTATCAGCCCGTCGTACACTCCCAGATGGCTTTCATGCCCGACTACCGGGCGAAAAACTTCCTGGCCGGCGGTCTGATGCCCACTTTCGATCTGCTGCCCAATTTCTTCCTGCGCACGGGATTTTATGCCATGTACCGCGACAACCGGGGGCTGCCCGGCGAAAAGATGCAATACATCACCGAAGCCTCGTTCGTCTATCACACGCCCATCGGACCGGTCAGCCTGTCGCTCACCAAATACGACCTGAAGAGCTGGCACAATATGTACCTCACTTTCAACTTCGGCTACGCGATCTTCGCTCCCAGCGGGCATTTCTATTGATTATTTCCCAGTCGCCCTATTCCCGAAAGGCCGTACGCAAAGCATCCGGTAAAAACTCAAACGGGTCAAACCGGAAACAGAAAATCCGCCTTGCCGCATGATGCAAGTCGAATCATAAAATAAAGAGGGCTGCGCAATGTACTGCACCCCAAAAGTTGGACACTTTTGGGGTGTTTTTTATGAAATATAAT
>ENA-OPCV01001688-OPCV01001688.1-human-gut-metagenome-genome-assembly--contig:-NODE-1688-length-15645-cov-2.028929_pt1 | contig 15645 bp, 9 predicted proteins | sample MGYA00241257_ERZ501494 | MGnify/ENA primary metagenome ERZ501494 (study PRJEB25962, sample SAMEA2042618) | human gut metagenome | biome: human gut; feature: human-associated habitat; material: faeces...
ACAAATGCTCATATGGTAGAATCAGCCGCCCCCGGTACAGCCCGCAGCCGTCATTGACAAGGTCGTTGTTGATTGCCGTAAACATATTGACATCCACTTCAGCTAAATTGAGCGATACCAGGCGCTGGCAGCGTTCATATGCCTCATCAAAATAAATACATGCACCTTCCGGTATCTCATCCCGCCTGGCCCGCTCGCCCTCCTGGCGCTTTTCGTAGCTTAAATGATTGGCCACGCCGATCTCCGCGATATCGTCCATGTGCTTCGTGCGAAGCTGTACCTCCACGTAGCTTCTGGAACAATTATCGTAAAACGTAATATGCAGAGACTGGTAATCATCCGAACTATTTCCGCAGACATAATCACGGTAGTACGGCCTTACCTCCTCATCCATCAACGGGGAGGTACTCTCCTTCACCCCGTAAGCCGGTTCCGCCGTAAACCCGCGTTCCTCCAGAAATCCCGGAAGTTCATTCGCAATCTGGTAGAGGTACCGGATATCTGCCTCCTGCTGCGATTCCCCCGGTTTCAGGTAACACTTCGGCAGTGAAATCACGATCCGGTACGCGATCAGGTCGCGGAAACAGCTCAATCTCTGCTTCAAATCGAAGATTGACGGAAATGTCTTATGTTCCGTGTAACAATCATAGATATACTCGACGATATATCCATTAAATTTCGCCTCCGAGCGGATCAGCGACTTGATTCTTCCCTTAAAGTTAAATGCCAGAAGCGGATATTCCTTTGCCATATGAATATAAAATTCCCGGATCTTCTGTGACTGGGTCGTCAGGAAATCATTGTGTTCCAAAAGTTCCCGGATCTGAATCAGGAAATTTGCATGTATCAGGTCTATCTCATTGTTTGTCTGTTTTGCCTCCGCTTTCAAATCCCGGCTGTAATTCTTTAAAATCTTAAACATCGTATCGCCGGAATACAGATAATCGTTTAAGGTCACCATGGTCCTCACCTCCCTGCTGCAGCAAAAAGGGGACGGTGCATAGGATAACAATGCCCCAGATGCACCAGCCCCCTCATTTATAAAATAGAGCTATTTATTTTCCGTAAACCTTCTTGATCCGCTCCATTGCCTCTTTTGTATTCGCAGTCGTACCAAATGCAGTCAGACGGAAGAATCCTTCTCCATTCTTACCAAATCCGCTGCCCGGTGTGCCGACCACATTTGCCTTGGCAAGCAGATCGTCGAAAAACTCCCAGGATTTCATGCCGTTCGGGCACTGCATCCAGATGTACGGTGAATTTTCGCCGCCGATGTGCCAGATGCCAAGCTCTTTTAAGGTCTCTGTCATGATCTTCGCATTGGTGCGGTATACGTCCAGGTGCTCGCGGCACTGTGCCATGCCCTCCGGTGAAAGAGCTGCCTCTGCGGCGCGCTGTACCGGGTAGGAAACGCCGTTAAACTTGGTTGTCTGGCGGCGCAGCCACATCTTGCGGATGGAAGAACCACCGCGCTCTAATTCAGACGGAACCACGGTATAGCCACAACGGGTTCCGGTAAAGCTTGCCAGCTTCGAAAGGGAGCAGAACTCGATCGCGCAGGTCTTGGCGCCCTCAATCTCAAAAATACTTCTCGGAAGCGCCGGATCTGCTACGAAAGACTCATACGCCGCATCAAATAAAAGAATCGCATCCTGCTCGTTCGCATAGTCAACCCACTCTTTTAACTGCTCACGGTTGTACACACCGCCAGTCGGGTTGTTCGGGGAGCAGAGATAAATAATATCCGCTTTCTGTCCCTTCGGAGGCATCGGAAGAAAGCCATTTTCCACATTGGCATCCATAAATACGATCTTTCTGCCTGCCATCACGTTCGTATCCATGTAAACCGGATATACCGGATCCGGGATCAGGACCGTGTTGTCCGCATCAAAGAGATCGAGGATATTTCCGACATCACTCTTCGCGCCGTCGCTGATGAATATATCCTCCGCCGCTACCTCAACCTGGAAGGACGCATAATACTTCTGAACTGCTACGCGCAGAAAATCATATCCCTGCTCCGGACCATATCCATGGAACGTAGCCGCCTTGCCCTGCTCCATAGCTGCTTTTGCAAATGCGTCAGCTGCTTTCTGGCAGATCGGAAGGGTTACGTCACCGATACCCATTTTGATTACTTTTGCCTCTGGATGGGCTTTGGTGTACTCATCTACTTTTTTAGCGATGGTGGAAAACAGATAGCTTTCTTCCAGATTTTTATAGTTTTCGTTGATCTTCATACTTTATTTTCTCCATATTTTAAGAATTTTTTTCCTTTACCTCCAGAGCCGCTTTCACAAACTCCCGGAAGATCGGATGTGCGCGGTTCGGGCGGCTCTTGAACTCCGGATGGTACTGAACTCCCAGATAGAACGGATGTCCCGGAATCTCCATCGCCTCTACCAGCGTACCGTCCGGAGACTGTCCGGAAAAGATAGCGCCATGCTCCATATAAACTTCCCGGAACTTGTTGTTAAATTCATAACGATGGCGATGTCTCTCTTCGATCAGGCCTTTTCCATACGCTTTCATCATCAGCGTATCCGGACTGATGCGGCACGGATATGCACCCAGACGCATCGTTCCGCCCATGTCAGCCAGATCCATCTGCTCTTCCATCAGGGCAATGACCGGATGCTTGCTGTCCGGCGCAAACTCGGTTGAGTTCGCATCCTCATAACCTAACACACCTCTGGCAAATGCGATCGCCGCGATCTGCATACCAAGGCAGATGCCAAAGTACGGGATATTGTTTCTTCTCGCATAATCAGCTGCCGCAATCATGCCCTCGATGCCTCGGATGCCGAAGCCGCCCGGCACGATGATACCGGTTGAATCGCCCAGGATTTCCGGTGCCGTCTCCGGGGTGATCGTCTCACTATCCACCCAGTTGATCTCCACCTGCGCGCCATTTTCCCATCCGGCATGGTGCAGGGATTCTACGATCGACAGATAGGAGTCGTGCAGTTTGACGTACTTGCCGACCAGGGAAATCTTGACCGTCTTGCTGCTGTTCTTGATGCGGTCCAGCATATGTTTCCACTCCGTCAGATCGCACTCCTGCGGCGCTTTCTCGATGCCCAGCTCGCGAAGCACGATCTTGGCAAGTCCTGCTTCCTCCAGCATGATCGGCGCCTCGTAGAGAACCGGAAGGGTCAGGTTCTCGATGACGCAGTCCTCTTTGACGTTGCAGAACAGTGCGATCTTGCGGAAAATGGACGGATCGTCCACCGGACGGTCACAGCGCGCCACGATGATATCCGGCATGATGCCGAAGGACTGCAGCTGTTTGACTGAATGCTGGGTCGGTTTGGATTTATGCTCGCCGGAAGATTCCAGATACGGAATCAGGGTTACATGGATCAGAACCGCATTCTCATGACCGATCTCATGCTGGAACTGACGGATGGCCTCCAAAAACGGCTGGCTCTCGATATCACCTACCGTACCACCCACCTCGATGATCGCAATGCGGTTTTCATCCTCTGACTTTGCTTTATAAAAATGATCTTTGATCTCATTGGTAATATGCGGAATGACCTGTACGGTTCCTCCGCCGTAATCTCCGTGGCGTTCTTTCTGAAGCACGGACCAGTAGATTTTTCCTGTCGTTACGTTTGAGTTCTTGTCCAGGCTCTCATCAATGAACCGTTCATAGTGTCCCAGATCCAGGTCTGTCTCAGTACCGTCGTCTGTTACGAACACTTCTCCATGCTGAATCGGATTCATCGTACCCGGGTCCACGTTGATATACGGATCAAACTTCTGCATCGTCACCTGATAACCTCTGGCTTTCAGAAGTCTTCCCAGGGAAGCTGCCGTAATCCCCTTTCCCAGACCGGATACCACGCCGCCTGTTACAAACACATACTTTACTGCCATCACATTTTCCTCCTCTTTTGAAAAAACTAAAAGTAAAAAAGGCGTCAGAAACCCTTTCGGATCTCTGACGCCTTTGTCAGTGTTTTTTTAATGCTACTATTATGTCTCTTTCCTTTTATTTTGTCAATTCTTTTCTGTCGTTTTTTTTGTTTTTTCTTTTTTGCCCTGTTTTTCGACGGATTTTTCCAATTATCCGTGCAACATAGCCATAACGGAGCAGGATTCTGCCCTTTCGGTCGAGTGTTTCTTTTCCGATCTCCTGCAGCTTTTCCATAAAGCTGTCGATGGTACGCATCTCATAGGCTTCCAGTTCCATCTGTCCGTAGAGGGATTTTTCCATGATCCTGCAGACACGAAGATACGAACCGGCTTCCACACCCGGATATTTTTCATGGATTTTTTCGTCCACTTCGTCGGTCTTCCATCCAAGACTCATCGAAATTCCAGAAGTTTTTCCATCTTCTCGGACATCATATGAATCTTCTCCTTCTGATCCACCCGTTCATACTTCCGGTGCATCGATTCGTAATCCCAGATTCTTCCGATCTCAAGGACTCCCAGCAGCACCAAAGCAAGAATGATCAACAACGTGACACCCCCCAGTATAACGGCTCCCATGCGGACAGCCACACGTTTGAGTGCATCTCCGTTCCTTCTTGATCCCGTAGTATCGGTCGCCTGATTGGCTTCAAATGACGGATCTTCCAGTACCGCATTCTTATTGACCTGATCCGGTGCACTGATCATCTGCTGTAAGGATACCGCATCGTAATAATACCCCGGTGTGGTATCCAATGGCAGCCAGCCCACACCATCAAAATAGACCTCCACCCAGGCATGTGCGTCCGCACCGGTCAGGGTGTTGGTTCCACTTTCTTCTTTTTGGATCTGATCCGCGGATAAATAGTAGCCCTCCACATAACGTGCCGGAATTCCATAGGCGCGAAATGCTTCCGTGGCTGCTGCCGCATAGTAAACATCATTTCCCTGTTTTCCTTCTGTCAGGAACCAGCGGATCGGATCTTCTCCCTCCGGAATCTGCGGCATCATCTCGGTATACGTTGTCTCACTGCTCAGACATTGCCGGATCTGATTTAACGCACTGTAGATACCGTCACTGTCCGTCTCGTAATCATCCCAGAAAATCCGCTGCATGTCACTATCTATCGTGGTATAGGTATGATAAACAAATTCCCGGTAGACCGCTTCTGCCTCCTGATATTCCTGTCGACGATCCGTATCCGGATCTTCTACCCAATTATCCGCAACCGTCAGTTCGCCCGGTCTGCTTCCTGAGATCTCCTCCCAGCGATACGAACGGCTTCCAAAAAGTCCTCTGCTTGCCAGTCGACTGTCTTTTTCTTCTTTTACACTACCGTTGATCATCCGGACATAGGAAACCGGCGCGTAAACATAATAGCGGGACGCATTTTTTACTTTTACCTGTACCTGATTCCCCTCCGGTACATCCTGTTCTTCCCCTAACTGATTGTATGCTGCAACCTGTGTCAGCGGATCAAAACTCCGCGCCTTTAACCAGGTAAACATTCCTGCATTTTTTCCGCTGTAGGCGGCATCAGACATTTCTTCCCACTGTCCGTTCTGATAACTGCCTCCTACAAATCCCCGCAGATACAGATTCTTTTCCTGCTGACCCTGTACTTCCAGCATTACTTCCGTACTTGCATGCAGTTTGCCTGCCTGATACAGATCTCCTTCCGGCAGGATATCTTTTCCATAACGGATCTCATGCACTTTTTCTTCTACCTGTTCCCGGAAATCCATGACGGTTTCGTTCCAGTCCCCGTACCCCTTTCTCATAATCTCCACAGGACAGGATCACCAGCCGGTTAAAATACTGTTCCAGATGCTGCATCTGGAAATATTCCAGTCCCGTACCCCCGATCGCCTGTACCGGAATGGAAAGCCACTGCGGAAGTATCCTGGAAAATTCTTTTTCATTCTGTATCTCATAGAGCTGAAGTCCGTTTCTGGTGGGAATCGCAAGGCAGAAGCCTCTTCCTTTTTTCAGAAGCTCTCTCCCAGCCTCCACGCCCACAGCGATGACCGTATTCATCTCTGCCTCTCCATCCGGTCTGTTCAGCTGATCCAGCCCGTAGTCCGGGAGCAGCAACAGTGTATGATGTGAGGGATCACTCGCCTGACGGATCACCAGATCATCCGTCTTGCTGGTCAGTTTCCAGTGAATAGCACGGATGTCATCCCCCGGTGCATATTCCCGCAGTTCAAACATCTCGCTTGGATCATTTCCTTTTCTGTTCTGAAGAAATCCATCTGTCTGAGAAGATCCTACCGTTCCCGCAATCCGCTCCATCTGTACACGCATCTTCGGCGGATACAGTACCGTATAAAAGATCTGTCCCGCTTTCAGTGGAATGCGGAAAAGACCCAGAAGATCCATCACCCACACACGGGTGCACTCGAAACGTGTCTGCCCGCACAGCTGCAGTTCCACCGGCAGGGAAAACGTCTGTTCCTTTCCTTTCAGTGGCAGCAGAAATTGCAGACATTCGCTCCGGTCAAACATCTCATTTTTCACTTCCAGTTCGATCTGCACCCGGTCCGCAACCCGGAGCGCACCTTTCGAATATATGGCAGCCGCCACCGGTTTTTCTTTTTCCAGACGGATCTTTATGCACTTTCCGTCTCTCCGGATCAGGATTCCAAACACCGGGATCAACAGCAGTGACAGCAGCAGAGCCACCAGCAGAAACGATTTGCCGGAGAAAAATAACAAGATTGCAAGGATTCCTGCCAAGCACCCATAGGCCAGCCGATTTTTCCACATAGCCTTCTACCTTTCTGCCTTCGGACGGATGTCATCCATGATTTCCTGAAGGATCATCCTGGCATCCTTTCCGTCAGCCTGTGCCTGCGGACGAAGTACCAGACGGTGTGCACACACATCTGTGTAGACATTCTGTACATCTTCCGGAATCACGTAGTTTCTTCCCCGGATGATCGCACTGGCTTTTGCCATCTTTACCAAAGCGGAAACACCTCGCGGAGAGATTCCCAGCTCTACCAGCGGATGATTTCTTGTCGCTTCACACAGTAAGATCGCATACCGCAGCACATCCTCGGTCATCTGTACGGAAGTCAGATAATTCTGTACCTCGATCACGTTCTGCGCCGTCGTTGCCGGCTGCAGCTCCTGTAACGGATTCTGATAACGCTGTGCATTGATAATGTTCATCTGGTGTTCCAGTGTCGGATAGCCGATTGACAGACACACCATAAAACGGTCCAGCTGAGACTCCGGCAGCGGCTGCGTACCAGCAAATCCCAGCGGGTTCTGTGTGGCAATACAGATAAACGGAGACGGCAGATGATGTGTCTTTCCGTCCACAGTGATCGTATGTTCCTCCATCACTTCCAGAAGTGCCGACTGTGTCTTCGGAGAGGTACGGTTGATCTCATCTGCCAGAAGCAGCTGACAGTTTGCCGCACCGTCACGGTATTCAAAACTGTTGGTTTCCCGGTTAAACATCGTAAACCCTGTAATATCTGACGGCAGCGTATCCGTGGTAAACTGAATACGCTTGCAGCTAAGTCCCAGTACCTTTGAAAATGCCAGTGCCAGGGTGGTTTTTCCAACCCCCGGGCAATCCTCCAGCAGCACATGTCCTCCGGCATAAATCGTCATCAGAATTTTTTCGATAATATCGTTTTTTCCGATAAATGCCTTATTTACCTCCGCAATGATCTGCTTGGACTTGTTCTACTATCATTCCTGTGTCTCCTCTCCGCTACCATTTCCGGCAGTATCTGTATTTTCCTGATTTTCTTTTTTATTTTCTGTTCCCTCCGATGTCAGAGCGTCCTTTTCCGCACTGCCACCCGTCGGGTTCTGTTTCTCTTCCTTTGAAGACTCCTCCGTCTTCTGTTCTGTGTCCGGATCTTCTTCTGTCTCTTCTTTCTTCCGATCTTCCTGTACGCCGTCCGTCTCTTTCGTTTCCTCTTCCGATCCGGAAAGTTCCTCGTCTGTTTCCGCCTCTTCACTGTCCGGCAGATTGTCGAGCGTCACACTCAGATCCTTCGGATCCGTGATCTGTTCCATACCGATCATGGCGCGCAGCTGGTTTTCCAGCGGAAGTAAACGGTTTGCCACCTCGATATCCACTGCCTGATCCGAATCATCCTCTCCTGCCTCTGCCAGTTTGGCTTTTATACTCTCACGCATGGCCGCAAGATCCTCATAACCTGCCATCGGGAAGATCCAGGACTGGATATAAGTCTCCTCGCTTCCATCCGGCAGTATCATATAGATCGGCGTACTCGTCGTGCCAAATACAAACGGGTGCTCTTCAGACCATCCTTTCAGTGCCGGCGGTGTCTCCGACATAAAATACAGCATCAGGGAATCGCTTTCCACGCCGTCAAATGCATTGGTAAAAATACCGGAAATCATATCCGGGATCAGTACCATACCCAGATTTTTTGCACGCTTAAAGGCTCCGGTTCCAATGTAATCCAGGAACCAGTTATCCGGCAGGTTATCCAGCTGCATCCACAGATTCATAACGGTGATATCCGACGGTGTTCCCGCCAGTGACAGCATCCCTTCATTGTCCAGATGGTACGGATAATAGTCTACCGGTTCGCTCACTGTTTCGGTTCCGATCATCCTGCGGATTCTGTTTTCTGCCGACAAAAGAGCTGCCTCCACCAGTTCATCCACCTCTTCATCCGAAGGGAATTCCCAGGTCAGCCAGTCCATATGCTGATATCGAATATCATACCACATATTCAGATATGCCGGATAATCCCCGGATTCCACATAGCCGGCATAAAAATACCGCCATTTTTTCACATAATTCACTTCACTGCCTTCCGGAATCCGGATCTTCAGATTGGCTTCCTCTTCCTCCTGTGTCCAGCCAAAGTTAAACTGGAAACCGGAAGTTCCCAAAACGACCAGACTTGGAGCTGTGTAGTCATTGATCGTAATGCTGGTAAGCTGATTACAGTCATTGAACAGACCGCTGTACAGTGCCACGCTGTCCTGCATCGTGCCAAACTGTGCCGTTGTCAGACTGTCACAGCCGCCAAACGTGCCCTCACCGATCTGTCCGATATTATCTCCCATCGTCACACTGGTAAGCTGATCACAGTTATACACCGCATAGCTTGCCAGGTAGCAGCTGTCGCTCAGTGTAATATCACCTCCCAGCTGCGAACTGTAAAATGCACCGCTGTCGATCCACAGCTGACCGAGATTTTCCCAGTTGACGGTATACCGTCCGCTTTGTGTGGTGGTATACTCCAGTGCCTGGCTCCAGATCTCCAACGTGGTATCCGGCAGACTGACCTGTGCATCCAGATGTCCTCCGGAACGAAGCAGCAGCCACGGTTCTCCGGCCGCATTGGTTCCGTAAAGTGCCTTTCCTGTTTCGCCCACTTCCACGACCTCAAATGAATACACTCCTGATTCTTCGGTAAACCAGATGTTTCCGTAATATCCTTCTGAATTCGTCGGTGTAAAAAATGTCCGGTTTCCAAAAGTATCTGTGAGTCCCGGATCGTAATCCTCATCCATCACGCCCTGTGGCGCATTGGACGCCACAAAACGGAGTGCTTTACACCCGTCAAATGCCTGATTTCCGATCTCGATCACATCCTTTGATTCGATGATCACACCCTGCAGTGCCGTACAGTTTCCGAACGCCTCATAGCCGATCTTTTTAACACTCTCCGGTAAACTTACCCATTCCAGATCCCCGGCTTCGCTGAATGCATAATCATCCACTGCCGTGATTGTAATCGGATTGCCTTCCTGATCCGTCATGACTCCGTCAAAACTCTGCAAACCGTCCGGAACGGAAATCAGCGTAACTTCTTTTTCTCCGTCCTCTTCCGTCACGGCATAGGAATATCCTTCCTTGGAAGTTGCCAGAAGTTCCACTTCAACATCCTCTGATGCCCCGGAACCCTTCAGCTGTTCCTGCACCACCCGGTACTGTAACTTTGTATAGCACAGAATCTTCCGGATCCCGCCGTTTTGGAAACAGTTTTCTTCGAGCCCGATATTTTCTCCGTTTTTCGGCATCAGCAGTGTCGTAACATTCTCTACGCCATCAAAAGCACCTTCCTCAATGTTGGTTACTTCCGATGCGAGCTGCACTTTATTTCCCGTTGCATCAACCAGACGCCGCATGGAACCGTTCTGATCGATCATGCAGCCATATTTCATCCGATACATCCGGGTCGGTTCACTGATCGCAGCAACACAGTTTCCCGGATCATCTTTCAGGCTGTCCCAGTTTTCCTTCATAAATTCTTCCAGCAGGTCATCTTTTACCAGAATCTTACAGTTTTTCAGATTTTCATACGAGATCTCCGGCATCTCCTCCATCGAGGACGCATCGATTTTAAGGGTCTGGATCTCATTTTTCTCGCTGACTGAGACTTTGGTAACGCCTTCTTTTACCGTTATCTCCTCTTTTTCATACGGAATGTTCAGATACTCCGTTCCGCTTTTGTTAGTCAGAACTCCGTCATCCGCCATCGCATAGCACGGATTGTTCTCACCTACCGAATAACCCTTCTTTACTTTCAGTCCGTCATTATTTCCGGCAATGTAAAGAACCGTATCCGGGATATCCAGATAATCCACGGAAATATTGGCATCATCGTCCATCATAACCGCCTGGATATATTCCGGTACTTCCAGACGCGTCTCGCTCTCTCCGGCTGTTTGCAACGCACTCTCTTCCACGCTGGTCAGTGCCTGCAGGTAGCACAGGTTATTATACTGCCAACCGACATCAAACGTATCTGACATCCACACCTGTCGCAGCTGAACCGTATACGCCGGATCCAGTGCCACCGGATCTTCCGGTTCCAGAATGTGACGGCCGACGGTGGCTATATAATACCAGTCCACCAGCTTTCCATCCTCACTCCAGCCCGGAAAAAGTGTTGTCAGTCTGTTTTCCCCAAGATACATCACCTGATACCGCAGAAGATTCAGCATGGTTCCCTCTTCCAGATGCTGATCTGAGTTCAGTACCTTTGTCGTATCCAGTACCTGATTTTCCTCGGTGATCGCCTCTGTCATGACATAGATCCTGCTGTCTTCCGGTGCATACGGAACATCCATCTGTGTCCATTCCGTATCATTTGTGGAGAAACGGTATCCCACCCGGATCACCATCTGATCAGCATCAATGTCTTTCGGAATTGTTTCTCCAGAATCCGTAAAATTTTTTAATTTTTTTCAATTCAGGGATTGACAACCGAAAATTTCCGTGTATACTACATGGCATAAAGCAAAGGCGCTTTGAACTTGGAAACAGGTTCAGGGCGCCTTTTTTGTCTTTTGATATTCTGAAAACAATCTGGGCAATCAGAAAGGAGAACAAACCATGACACATGAAGAAATTCCTGCTTTATATGGAAGCCTTGTATTCAACGATAAGGTAATGCGTAACAAACTGCCGAAGGACATGTACAAAGCCCTTCGTAAAACAATCGAAAACGGAACTCACCTGGAACTGGACGTAGCCAATTCCGTAGCCGTAGCCATGAAAGAATGGGCGGTAGAAAACGGAGCTACCCATTACACACACTGGTTCCAGCCAATGACCGGTTTCACCGCTGAGAAACACGACAGCTTCATCACACCGGTTGGTGACGGCGAAGTTATCATGGACTTTTCCGGAAAAGAACTGGTAAAAGGTGAACCGGATGCATCCAGTTTCCCATCCGGCGGACTTCGTGCTACTTTCGAAGCAAGAGGTTATACAGCATGGGATCCTACCTCACCGGCTTTCATTAAAGATGGTACTTTATATATTCCGACGGCTTTCTGTTCTTACAGCGGTGAGGCACTGGATAAGAAAACTCCACTGCTTCGTTCCATGGAAGCACTGAACACAGAAGCAGTAAAGATGCTGAAACTCCTGGGAAATGAAACCGTTACCAGCGTGTCCACAACGATCGGACCGGAACAGGAATATTTCCTGGTAGACAAAGACCTGTATAAGAAGAGAAAAGACCTGGTATTCTGCGGGCGTACTCTGTTTGGTGCACCTGCTCCAAAAGGACAGGAAATGGAAGATCATTACTTTGGTTCCCTGAAACCAAAGGTTGCTGCTTATATGCATGATCTGGATGTAGAGTTGTGGAAACTTGGTATCCCGGCAAAAACAAAACATAACGAAGTTGCTCCTGCACAGCATGAGCTGGCTCCGATCTTTGATACCGCAAACGTAGCCGTTGACCACAACCAGCTGACCATGGAAATCATGAAAAAAGTGGCTGACAAACATGGTCTGGTATGCCTGTTACATGAAAAACCATTCGAAGGCATCAACGGAAGCGGAAAACATAACAACTGGTCTCTCGTAACCAGCGATGGCGATAACCTGTTAAATCCCGGAAGCACACCGGCACAGAACATCCAGTTCCTGGTATTCCTGATGGCTGTTATCAAAGCCGTTGATGAATATGCAGATCTGATGCGTGTATCTGCAACCAGCGCCGGCAACGATCACCGTCTGGGAGGTAACGAGGCTCCGCCAGCAATCGTATCCATCTTCTTGGGCGATGAACTGACCGCAGTTCTCGAATCCATCGAAAACGATACGTTCTTCGGAAAACAGAAAAAAGTACAGCTGGATATCGGTGCTCATGTACTTCCACACTTCGTGAAAGATACCACAGACCGTAACCGTACTTCACCATTTGCCTTCACAGGTAATAAATTCGAATTCCGTATGCTTGGTTCTGCTGCATCTGTTGCAAACCCGAACGTGGTACTGAACACCGCAGTTGCAGAAGCTCTGGCTCAGTTCTACACCGAACTGGAAGGAACCAAACCGGAAGATATGGAACAGGCCGTACATGAACTGATCAAACGTGCCATCCGCAAACATAAAAAAGTCATCTTCAACGGCAACGGTTATACCGACGAGTGGGTTGCTGAAGCAGAAAAACGCGGATTATACAATCTGCCATCTACTCCGGACTGCCTGCCACAGCTGTTAGCTGATAAAAACGTGGAACTGTTCACCAAACATCATGTATTTACAAAAGAAGAACTGGCTTCCCGTTATGAAATCAAACTGGAAAACTATGTAAAAACCATCGGTATCGAGGCTCGTACTCTGGCAGAGATGATCACCAAAGATTTTCTGCCGGCTGTCAGCACCTATGCCGCTGAGGTTTCCAAAAACGCAGCGGCAAAGAAATCCTTTATGGCTGCCGCTGATACTGCTTCGGAAGAAGCACTGGTTGAAAAACTGTCCACTGCTTACACTGCTCTGACTGCAGATGTTGCAGAACTGAAAACCCTGATCGATACTTCTTTCGCTCTGGAAGATACCCAGAAATGTGCAGAAGCATTCCATGATCAGGTACTGGCTAAGATGGAAGAGATCCGTACTGTTGCCAGTGATATTGAAGCTTTAATTCCGGATTCTATCCTGAGCTATCCTACTTACGATCAGCTTTTGTTCTCCCTGTAGTGAGGTGGAATCTATGTGCCAGGATGAACGGATTAAAGAAGCCTGCGGTGTATTCGGTATTTATAATCCCCACGGGGAAGATGCAGCCTCTTCCATCTATTACGGGCTCTCTTCCCTGCAGCACCGTGGACAGGAATCCTGCGGAATCGCTGTGTTTGACACCAGCGGTCCCAAGGGAAATATGAATGTACAAAGAGGGATGGGACTTGTCAGTGAAGTTTTTAAAGAAGATGTTCTTTCAAATATGAAAGGAAATCTCGGTATCGGGCATGTCCGTTATTCCACCACAGGGGCGGCTACATTGAGTAACGCTCAGCCCCTGGTTCTGAATTATATTAAGGGAACTCTGGCTCTCGCTCATAACGGCAATCTGGTAAATACAGAAGAGCTTCGCAATGAACTTGCGCAAAACGGAGCCATTTTCCATACAACAACTGATTCAGAGGTTATTGCTTATTATATTGCCAGAGAAAGAGTCCGTACCAAATCGGTCGAGGAGGCGATCATGAAGACCGCCGAAAAGATCAAAGGTGCTTACGGTCTGGTCATCGCAAGCCCCCGCAAGCTGATCGGTGTCCGTGATCCCCTTGGACTGAAACCTCTTTGTCTTGGTAAGAGAGATGATTCTTATATCATCGCCTCTGAAAGTTGTGCACTGACTGCAATCGGTGCACAGTTCCTCCGTGATATCCAGCCTGGTGAGATCGTAACGATCACCCGGGAAGGTATCACCTCTAACCTTACCTTATGTCAGTCCCGGCAGGCTCATTGCATTTTTGAATACATTTACTTTGCCCGTCTGGACAGCAAACTGGACGGCATCTCCGTATATGAGTCCCGACTTCGTGCCGGTGCAGCGCTTGCCAAAGCCTATCCCGCAGATGCTGACCTGGTCGTCGGTGTTCCTGACTCAGGAATTACTGCCGCACAGGGATTCGCGGCGGAATCCGGAATTCCTTTTGGACTGGCATTCTATAAAAACAGCTATGTAGGCCGTACCTTTATCAAGCCTACTCAGAAGGAACGGGAATCCAGTGTACGTCTGAAATTAAGCGTTCTGGAATCCGCTGTCAAAGGAAAAAATATTGTGCTGGTCGATGACTCCATCGTGCGTGGAACTACAATCGCCAATCTGATCCACCTTCTGAAACATGCCGGTGCAAAAGAAGTGCATGTGCGCGTCAGCTCACCGCCTTTCCTGTACCCATGTTATTTCGGTACCGATGTACCGTCCAATCAGCTGTTGATCGCCTCTTCCCATTCAACGGAAGAGATCCGACAGTTAATTGGAGCTGATTCCTTAGGATATATGAAGATCGAAGATCTCCAGTCGATGGTCGGTGACCTGCCGCTGTGTAAGGCCTGCTTTGACAATCACTATCCGATGGATATTCCAAATCAGTAATCGCGGAAGAAGTATCACTTCTCCGATTACATACATCACATTTTTCTTACGCAAGGGCGTATACCTCTCTCCAAAGGTATGCGCCTTTTCCCTTTGTATACAGAAAAAAGAAGTGCCAGCAGTTTCTTCTGCCAACACTTCTTCCTGAACATTTAATTTGTAATATTTATTTACTTATTCTTATTTCCTGCAATTTTCCCCCAGATCAGGCAAAGTACCATCGTGATCACCATATCCGGCAATGTATTTCCCACCGGCAGATCTACCTTCATCAGCATCCGGTACAGGATGAATCCGATCACCCACAGGATCATATTGGAGATCTGGATTTCTTTTTCACTGTGATCTTCTTTTAATAAGAAGAAATCTGCGATCTGGATCGCGATCATCGGAGCAAATACCGAACCAATCAGGTATAAGAAATCCGTGATATTATCCATCGGATATCCAATGGCTGCCAGCGCACCAACGATCGTCACACCGATGGCAATGTATTTTCCGTTCAGTTTATGGCTCAAGGTCTCACTGGAGATTCCTGCGGAATAGGCATCCAGGAAGGTTGTGGTAACCGTCGAAAAGATGATGATCAGAAGACCCACGATACCAAGTCCTGCTTTCACCATGATCTGCGCGATATCACTCTCTCCGGTATAGATGGCAGCACCCATACCGATCAGATACATCCAGCAGCTGATCACGCCGTATACAACAGCACTCACCGCGGTCGCTTTGACCGGCTCCTTCGCTTCTCTTGTATAATCACTGATCAGTGGCAGCCAGGATAACGGCATCGCAACTGCCAGCTCCACAGCAGCTCCGAAGGTCAGTCCGTCCGCTGCCACGCTCGCTGCATGGTAATCTCCGAAG
>ENA-OPCV01001692-OPCV01001692.1-human-gut-metagenome-genome-assembly--contig:-NODE-1692-length-15601-cov-2.254020_pt1 | contig 15601 bp, 16 predicted proteins | sample MGYA00241257_ERZ501494 | MGnify/ENA primary metagenome ERZ501494 (study PRJEB25962, sample SAMEA2042618) | human gut metagenome | biome: human gut; feature: human-associated habitat; material: faeces...
CCTTTTTCAAAAAAGAACCGTCCCCATTTCAAAATTTTCAAAAAGAAAAGAGGAAAAACAATGAATGTAAAAATAACGAAAGACATAAAAGAAGCAAATTGCATAACACATGCAGGAACATTTCATGCAGATGAAATATTTGCAACATTAATATTATCAAAAATAATGCCAGAAATAATTTTAATAAGATTGCCTGAAGTAAGGGAACAAGAAAAGGCACAGGCAAAACCTGATGTTATGATATATGATATAGGAGCTGGAGAATATGACCATCATCAATTAGGAGGAAATGGTGCAAGAGAAAATGGAGTTAAATATGCGGCTTGTGGCTTAATTTGGAAAGCATTTGGAAGAAAACTTTTGGAGAAGTATGATGTAAAAGAAATTGATTACACACTGGATTATATTGACAGAAATCTGATTCAATTTATAGATGCAAATGATAATGGCCAACTCCCAAAATTGCAAGCAGATTACAGAAATGTACATTTATCACACATAGTGTCACTGTTTAACCCAAAATGGGATGAAGAAGTTGATAGTGACGAAAACTTTATGAGAGCATTAAGTGTATGTGAGGTCATATTTGATGAGTTTCTAAAAGATACATTTTCTAAAATGAAGGCAAAAGATTTAGTTGACAAAGCAATCGAGGATTCTGAAAATGGAGTGATGGTATTAGATACTTTTGCACCTTGGAAAGAATTTTTATTAAATTCTAAAAATGAAAAGGCTCTTAAAATAAACTATGCAGTATTTCCATCTTCTAGAGGTGGATACAATGTATATGCTGTCCCACTTGAACTTGGAAGCTTCGAGAATAGAAAAAGTTTACCTATTAAGTGGAGAGGATTAAGAGATAAAGAGTTACAGGAGGTAACAGGAGTTGAATCTGCAAGATTTTGCCATAACGCAGGATTTATTTGCAGTGCAGATAGTAAAGTTGGTGCTTTGGAGTTGGCTTTTATGGCAAATAAATAGATTTTTTCGTATTGGGACCGTTTCTTTTTTCATTGGGACCGTTTCTTTTCGCGAAATGAAACGATCTTTTCGCGAAAAGAAACGGTCCCAATGCGAAATTTTGCGAAAAGAACCGTCCCCAATACAAAAAGTAGTTTGACACTATTTACATAAAGTGGTAAAATGTATGTATGGCAAAATTCAGTTTGTGTAGAGAAAATATTGCCAAAAAACATAAGAAAAGGAGAAAAAAACATAATGATTTTATTTGGAAGTGCAGCGACAGCAGCAAGAAATGTACGGGGTGAAGAATATTTTAACAAGATGATTGAGGAGGCTGTTAAGCAGAAAAATCTGAAATCATCAAATATTCAAACCGAAAAAAGTCAGGAAGAAAGTAATGCTCAGGAGCTGGAGAAGTTAGTTAAAAGAGCAGTAGAAAGAGAGGGAGTGAGTGACTATGAAGTTGAGCAATTGGTTCTGATTTATAAAGACTTAGCTCCAGAGGATACTGAAAGTCCAATATCTATTAAGATGTTGAACAAATTTCTTGAAAATGTTGTTAAACTAGCGAGTCCAACAGGATATGCAAAATTAAGAAAGTTCTATAATTTTAGGGAATATACATGCTCCGAATTTAAAATGCGAAAATTTGAAATTTGGAGAGAGAACTTTTTTAAGCAGTTTAGAACGGTTGAATATTGTTATAAATATTCAAAAGGGTTCAAAGATATGGCTGACAGGATTTCGAAAAAGTTAAAAGCACCTGAGAGTATGGGAACAGTTGAAAGATGCAAATGGCTCAGAATATGGAGCGTTGTGTTGAAGGATCAGGGATATTATTGGAAAGATGTGGTGAATGGTAGAATCGATATTAATCAAAGCAAATGGTTTAATAAGAATTTTTATTTCACACCAGAAGTGATGATTAGTATGGAGAAGGATTGTTTTGAAAATGTTCCAGATGGAGCTTTATTGTTAGAAATGATTCAAAAACTCATTGAGTTATATCCAGAAGATTTACAAAAAGAAATAAGAAAATTTGGAGAACTGGATGAAAATATTCCAGACCTAGATTGTCTCAAAGCTGAAGAAATAAGAAACAAGTTAAAGAAAAAATTGTTTCCTGTCCTTTGGGTTTCAGGATTAGGATATTATTGCTCAGAACAGGGAATAAAGGCGGCTAAACCGGAATTTCTTGAAAGTGCAGTAAAGGTTTATAAAGATGGCAATTTAGATGGGCTTGAAACTTTTGAACAAGAAGCTATTAATCCATATAATAATTTTCTGAGAGAAAATTTCAAATGCTATGAATTGTATGCAGAAAGCATTGATGATGGATATCAGCGAGTATTAGCAATTACTTCTTGGGATGAACTTAAGATGTATGTAGAAGTCTACAAGTGGCTTCTCGAGAATCCAGAGTTCAAATTCGGACCAGAGGACAAAACGCTGTCTGAATACGGAATCGAAAACCTTTTAGATGAAGAGCCAGAACTCAATAGCGAATGGTTTTTCCAAATGGGTCTTGTGGATTCAGAGGAAGACATAAATTGGGAACTGTTTGACAAAATTGTCAACGGAAAAGATGAGATTATGTCACAGTATCTCAAAGGAGAAATCAGTGCAGGAGAGCTTTATGATGCATTAGAATTTTCCACAGATATGCAAGCCAAGCTTTGCTGCAACAAAAAAACAAAACTTATTCCAAAAGAAGAGGCTAAGATGGCAGCAGCTCTTAAACGTATCAAAATGTTTGGAACTACCCAGGCAATAAAATCGGATCTCATATATTTAGAAATTTTTAAATATATGTTGTCCGAAAAGCCGGAGAATTTACCAAAAAGTATGGTGAATTTGTATGGAAAGATTTTTAAATAATATATAATTCTCTACACACCCCACTGCGGTTTCTATAGCAGTGGGGATTTTTCTGATTTGGGACGGTTCTTTTTTCAAAATATCCCAAAAAGACCCGGTCCCAATGGGACATTTTTGAATTATCCCACTCCTTGCTTTTGGAAAAAAATGGAAAAATTACCTTGAAGTATTGAATTATTAGATTAAAGGTGCTATAATAGAAAAGTCTTATGACTCAATACAACAGTCTGTTTTTTAGACTGGTTCACATAAAAAAAGACCGAATTGGTTATAAATGGGGGAATGTGGGTTTGCAGAAAGGGGCAAAAAAATGAATGATTATACATATTCAACAATGGTAATTATAACCTGTTTTATTATGTTGGTTTTAATTACAATGGTAAAAACTAACTGTAACTTGGAGGAAAAACGGCAAAATTATTTAATTACTGCATTTGCTTTTATAATAATAGGAACTGCCCGAAATGGACGACGACTGGGAACCGGGAGTCCGGAAAAACTAGAGAAGGGTATCTACAAAAATTTAGCGGTCAGAAAATATTTGAAATAGTAAAAGCGATTTTACGGTTATTAAAGTTTGTTCTTTTACCAACTGCACCTGTAATTATATCAAAAGCTTTATTTGAAGATATAGAAATAGCTGAAAAAGAAAATAGCAAAAGCAAAATAAAACAAAAGGTAGATTCAAAAGAAAATAAAAAAAGTTTAATAAATAAATTAGTTGAGTTTATCTTAAAAGTATATTTTGCAATAGGAGGAAGCTTAATAGTAGTAGGATTTATAATTTTCAACAAAAATCAGCCTACAGCTTTCTTTGAGACAATGATGAATGATATTTATATAACATCATTTATAATTTCAACAATATATCTTTTTATAAATGCTTTCATATTTGAAAAGAAATTTCAAGACCGTCATCAAATCATTTTAGTTGAAATATTAATATTAGTTGTTATTGGAGTAACGATACAATTAACAAATTTAGAAACTAAAACGTCATGGCTAACAATTTCTATTGCTTTGGTGTTATTATATTTATACTATAATTTGTTGATATTAAGCTATGATAAGCCAACACAATTGCTTAATAAGGCAAGTTTCAACAATTATATAAGTAACCATAATAACGAGAATAAAGCATGTATAGTGATCATTATGGATGTAAATTATTTTAAAAACATCAATGATATACTTGGACATGATGTTGGTGATGAAATACTAGCAATAATAAGTTCCTTAATCAAGAAGAATTACCAAAAGTATGGAAAATGCTATCGAATAGGAGGAGATGAATTTGCTGTTATCCTGAAAGAAAATCTGGATGAATCAAGTGAAATAAAAAAAGAATTCATTAAAAGTCTTGAAAAGGAAAGAGAAAAAGATGATAGAATTCCATGGATATCTTATGGAGCCTCTAGATATACACCAAATAAAAAACAAGAAAAATCCTTGGAAGATACTAGAATAGAAGCAGATAAGAGAATGTATATAGAAAAAGAAACATATAAAATTGACAACCCAAACCCTATAATAAAAGAAAAATGTGAACAACAAAAAGCACAGGAATAACACCTGTGCTTTTTGCGTACACTATTATTTACAAGAAAACAAAAATAATATATAATGTACCAAAAAGACCCGGTCCCAATGGGACACTTTTCTGAAAAGGAACCGTCCCAAATCAGAAAAATGGGACCAAAAAGAACCGACCCCAATGGTCCCAATGGCAAAAAGAGAGGAGAAAAAATGAAAACACAAAAAATAACTTTAAAATCAAAGATAGATAATCTAGAGCTAGAATGCCTACTAACAATACCAGATACAGAAATAAAAGGAATAATACAACTAGCACACGGAATGAATGAACACAAAGAAAGATATACAAAATTCATAGAATATTTTGCACAAAATGGATATGTATGCATAATAAATGACCATCGTGGACATGGAAAAAGTATAAAAAATCAGGAAGACTTAGGATATTTCTACGATAGTAAAGCAGAAGCGGTAATAGAAGATTTATATCAAATTACAGAATATATAAAAGAGAGATTTCCAAATAAAAAAATCATACTATTTGGGCACAGTATGGGTTCAATGATAGTTAGAAAATATATTGCAAAATATGATGATAAAATTGATGGACTAATAGTATGTGGCTCTCCAAGTGAAAATAAATCTGCAAAATTAGGACTAGTACTTATAAAAATAGCGGAATTATTTAAAGGTGAGAAATATAGAAGCAAAACCTTAAAAAAATTGATGTTTGGAGGATTCGGCAAGAAAAATGAAATGACTAATAGTTGGATTTGTACAAATAAAGAAGTTGTTGAAAAATACAACAAAGATGAGCTTTGTATATATGATTATACACTAAATGGATTGGAAAATATTGTAAGATTAATGATAGACATTTACAATCCAAAAATTTACAAAAAAAATAATTTGAAGCTTCCAATATATTTTATAGCAGGAAGTGATGATCCTGTTATAACTTCTATAGAAGATTGGAATAATGCACAGAAGTTTTTGGAAAAACAAGGATATCAAAACATTAGTGGTACTTTATATGAAAATATGAGACACGAGATTTTAAATGAGGTACAAAATGAAATGGTTTATAATGATATTTTAATATGGATAGATAAATTAACAAAAATGTAAAAATCACTATACAAAAATAAGAATATAATATATAATCAAGATGCATTAAAAAAATAACAACAAGGTAACAAAAAAAGAAAGGATGTTATAAAAATGAAAAAGAAAATTTTAATTGCTATAGGAATTATAGTAGCTCTAATTGTTGCAGTAATTGCATATTTTGTAATATTAGATATGAAACAAGAACAAAAATTAATGGAAGAATTTGAATATGTAGATGGTTTAGTAGAAAAAGAGGAAAACGAAACAGATGAGATAAAACAAGCCTTAGAAAGAACAGTAACAAAAAGCGGAGATTATCTAAAAACAGAAAAAGCCTATAAACAATACCTAAAAGATGTATATCAAAATATGGAAAAAATGAAAAATACTTTAGATGATGAAAAAATAGAAAAAAGTTTAACTGTTGAAAACTACAAAGAAGATGGACCAGAATTTACTCAAACAAAAAAATATTTAGCAGAAACAAAGCAAAGTTTAGAAGATGGAAAGAACAAATTTTATGAATTACTAACAGAAGATGGAGCGATGAAATACATAAAAGAACAAAATGTAGATTCATATTATGAAGATATATATAACCAAGAAATAAAAGGATATATCAATTTAGAAGAAAATCAAAATGATACAGTAAAAGATGCAATTAATGACGTAATAGATGTACTTACAGTATCAGAAAAAATTATAAATTTCTTAAGTGAAAATAAAGGTTCTTGGAAAATAGAAGATAATAGTATAGTTTTTGATACACAGAAACTATCAGATGAATATGATAAATTAGTATCAGAAATTTAAAATTTAAAGGCTTGTTTGCAAAATAAATTTGCAAGCAAAGTCTTTTTTTTATGTAGCACAAATATACTAAATAAAGGAAGGAATAAAAAATGGGAGTAGTCGAATTATTATTGTTAAGTATAGGCCTTGCAATGGATGCATTTGCGGTATCTATTTGTAAAGGAATATCAATGAAAAAAATGAATTGGAAAAAGGCTATAATTATAGGTTTATATTTCGGGGGTTTTCAAGCACTAATGCCAACACTTGGATTTTTCCTTGGAGCAGCTTTTCAAAGTTTAATAACAAGTATAGACCATTGGATTGCTTTTGCATTGCTTACAATTATTGGTGGAGGAATGATAAAAGAGTCTTTTGATGATGATTGTGAAAATAAAAATGATGATGTAAGTTTTAAAACGATGATTGTTCTTGCAATTGCTACAAGTATAGACGCACTAGCGGTTGGAATTACTTTTGCGTTTTTAAATGTTAATTTGGTGTTGGCTGTAAGTTTAATTGGAATTATTACTTTTATTCTATCTGTTGCAGGAACTAAAATCGGAAATAGATTTGGAGATAAATATGAGAGAAAGGCAGAATTAGTTGGTGGGATTATTTTGGTTTTACTTGGAGTTAAGATTTTGTTGGAGCATTTGGGTGTGATAGGGTTTTAAAATATTTGACAAATTAATATTCAAATGCTATTGTTAAATAGATTGTACCTCGGATAACCTACGGGCACGAGGGCATTTTATTAGTAAACAAAAAAAGCTTCCTTTCATACAATATAAAAAAGTATGAAAGGAAGTTTTTTATGGATTACGAATTAATGATGAATTCAAACATCAAAATAGGTCAAAAAGCACCAGAATTTACCGCAGTAACTACATATGGAAACAAAAGCCTAAAAGATTACAAAGGAAAATGGCTAGTATTTTTCAGCCATCCAGGAGATTTTACCCCAGTATGTACAACCGAAATGATAGCTTTTTCTAAGGCATATCCATATTTCCAAAAAATGGATACAGAATTATTAGGGTTAAGCATAGATAGCAATAGTTCACATTTAGCCTGGATGAACGACATATTTAACAGAACAGGAATTGTAATTCCATTTCCAATAGTCGCAGATAGAAGCGGAGAAATAGCAAGATTATATGGGATGATATCAAAAGATGTAAGCAATACCCAAACAGTAAGAGATGTTATAATAATAGATCCTAATGGAATTGTAAGAATAATTTTAACATATCCACTAAATGTTGGAAGAAATATTGGCGAAATAATAAGGGCAGTTCAAGCTTTGCAAATGTCAGATTGTGAAAATGCATCAACACCTGTAAATTGGATGCCAGGAAATCCTGTAATTTTTCCTGCACCTAATACATATCCCAAATTGATAGAACGACAAAGTTTTATTGAGGAAAATAATAATGGTGTTAGTTGGTATTTGAGTTTTAAGGAACCAGAGAGAAAGTGTTTAGAAGATGAGTGATTTTTGAAATGGGGACGGTTCCTTTTTAAAAAAGGAACCGTCCCCATTTCAAAAATTTGTACTGACCTCCCAGTCCAATTATCAATAAACAAAAAATATGGTATAAATATACCCAAGCAAAGGAGGAAGGCAAATGTCGGAAAAAATATATAAATGCTTAGAAATAAAAGATTTAAAAGATATGCTAAAAAAATCTGGTGAGAAATACGGAGAAAAAAATGCATATAAAATAAGATTGGAAAAAAATAAATATAAAACATATACACATAAAGATGTAAGACAAATGATAAATTATTTGGGAACAAGACTAATAGATTTAGGATTAAAAAATAAAAGAATAGCGGTAATTGGAGAAAATAGATATGAATGGGAAATAGCATATTTATCTATAGTATGTGGAACAGGAATAGTTGTACCATTAGATAAATCTTTGCCACAAAATGAGCTTGAAAAAGTAATAGAACGTTCAGGTGTTGAAGCGATTTTCTATTCAGAGAAATATACAGATATTTTAAAAACAATAGTAGGTAGAGGAATAGGAAAATTAAAAACATTAATATCAATGGATTTGAAACATCATACTGAGGGGATATATTCTCAAAATGAGTTAATAAGTGAAGGCAAGAAATTGGTAGAAAATGGAAATAAAAGCTTTACAGATGCTACAATTGATAATGAAAAAATGTCAATAATGTTATTTACATCTGGGACTACATCAGATTCGAAAATTGTTGCACTATCACATAAGAATTTGGTATCAAATTTAATGGATATTGCATCAAGTTTAGATATAAATTCGAGTGATGTTTTTTTGTCATTTTTACCTCTTCATCACGTTTTTGAGTGCACAGTTGGATTTTTGTTTTCATTATATGTAGGTGCAGAAACTGTATTTTGTGATGGAATAAGGTATATTGTAGATAACTTGAAAGAATACAAAGTTAGTGTAATGGCATCTGTTCCAGCAATTTATGAGCGAATTTTTAAAATCATTAGAAGAGAAATCGCTGGAAGTAATAATTTGGAAGAAATACTTGAAAATGAGGAAAAATACAAAAAATCATCAATGGAAGAAAAGAAAAAAGTATTTAAAGATATACACGATATGTTAGGTGGAAATATAAAACTTTTAATTAGTGGAGCAGCAAGTTTGGACAAAGAGATAGAAGAAAAATATAGAAATCTAGGATTAAATTTGGTTCAAGGGTATGGACTAACAGAAACATCACCTGTTATAGGAATAGGAACTAATAAATATCACAAAGTTGGTTCAATTGGAAAAACAGTACCATCTGTTGAGGCAAAGGTTGTAGATTGCAATAAAGAAGGAATTGGAGAGCTGATTGTAAAAGGACCTAATATAATGCTTGGATATTACCAAAATGAGGAAGCAACAAAAAAAGCAATTGTAGATGGATGGTTTTATACAGGGGATTTGGCAAGAATTGATGAAGAGGGATATATTTTTATTTGTGGAAGAAAGAAAAATGTAATTGTTTTAAAAAATGGTAAAAATATTTATCCAGAAGAGATGGAAAATCTTATAAATAAAATTGAGGGTGTAGAGGAATCTTTTATATATGGAAAACAGCTATCAAGTGATAAGGAAAACATCAAAATATATGCGAAAATAGTGTATGACGAGGAAGTTGTTAAAAATGCATATAAAGTTCAAAGTAAGGAAGAAATTCACAAGGAGATAGCAAATAAAATAAGAGAGATAAACAGTTTAATGCCGAAATATAAGGCAATAAGAGGATTTTCTTTAACTAAGGAACCCCTTATAAAAACAACGACAAATAAATTAAAAAGACAGCAGAATTTGGAAAAGATTTTAGAGGAAGAAAGAGAAAATGGAAGAAACTAAGATTGAATCAAAAGATTTGGGGCAAGATGGTTTTAAGGTAATACACTATAAAACGATAGATTCAACTCAAAAAGAAATATGGAGAAGAGTGAAAAATGGCACAATAGAAAATAAAACCATAGTTATAGCAGATATTCAAACATCAGGAATAGGAACCCACGGAAGAACTTGGCATACAGATGAGGAAAACAATATTGCTTTTTCGGTTTATTTTGATTTAAGTAAATCTAAGCTTAATATAAGTAGTTTAGATGGCCTAACGATTAAGATTGCCGAAAATATTGTGGGAATTTTTTATAAACTGTACGGTATTAGTTTAGATATCAAGTTCCCTAACGATATTTACTGTAACGGAAAAAAACTAGGTGGAATACTTACTGAAACTAAGGTGCAAGACGGAATGGTTAAGTGCCTTGTTATTGGGATAGGAATTAATACTAATCAAACCAAGTTTGCTGATGAGATTAAAGAAATTGCAACTTCAGTTAGGCGTGAATTTGGGATTGAGGTTGAAAATAGAAAAGTGATTTCGGAATTTTTTTGAAACGGGGACGGTTCCTTTTTCAAAAAGGAACCGTCCCAATTTCAAAATTTTGTGAAAAGAACCGTCCCCAATACAAAAAGGAGGATTTTAAATGAAAATAGGATTTTTATTTCCAGGTCAAGGTTCACAATTTGTTGGAATGGGAAAAGAATTATATGAAAATGATGAAGATGCTAGGAAAATATATGATAGAGTAAAAGAAATAACTGGAATTGATATAGCAAAAATATCTTTTGAGGGACCTGAGGAATTATTAAATCAGACTAAATATACTCAACTTGCTATTCTTACAAATAGTTTAGCAGAGCTTGAAGTATTGAAAAAACAAGGGATAAAAGCCGAGGTATCAGCAGGTTTAAGTTTAGGTGAATACACAGCATTAATATATGGAGGATTTATTTCATTTGAAGATGGAATAAAATTAATTCAAAAAAGAGGATATTACATGGCAAATAATTTACCAAATGAAGAATATTCAATGGCAGCTGTAATAGGATTAGAATCAAAAAAAATTGAAGAAATATGTGAGCAAATAAGAGTAGAAGGAAAATTTGTCGTTCCAGCAAATTATAATTGTAGTAGTCAAATTGCTATATCTGGAGCTAGTGATGCAATTGAATTAGCAATAGAAAAATTAAAAAAAGCGGGAGCAAAAAGAGTAATAAAATTAAAAACCAGTGGGCCATTTCACACAGAAAAGCTTCAAGACGCAAGTGAATTATTTGAAACAGAACTGAAAAAAATTAATTTCCAAACTGGAAATAATGTGAAAATTATTAAAAATATAGATGGAAAATTTTATTCAGAAAATGATAATTTTAAAGAAATACTTGCAAAACATATTGTAAGTCCGGTAAGGTTTGATAAAGCAATTCAAGTTATGAAGGCAGAAGGAATCAAAAGATTTATAGAGATAGGACCGGGAAAAACATTAACTGGATTTATAAAGAAGGATTATCCAGAAGCAGAATTATATAATATTAATAATTTAGAAACTTTAGAAAAGATAGGAGAGAAATAGAGTGGAAGAAAGAAAAGTAGTTTTTGTAACAGGAGGTTCAAGAGGAATAGGTAAGGCAATAGCACTAAAATACGCACAAAATGGATACAATGTTGTAATTAATTATGTGTCAGATAAAACTAATGTAGAAGAATTGAAAAAAAAGTTTGAAGAATTAAAGGTGGAATGTCTTATAGAAAAAGCAGATGTTTCAAAATTAGAAGAAGTTGAGCAAATAGTAAAAAAAACAATAGAAAAATTCAAGAAGATAGATGTTCTTATAAATAATGCAGGAATTACAAGAGATGGATTATTAATGAGAATGAAAGAAGAAGATTTTGATAAAGTCATAGAAATAAACTTAAAAGGTACTTTTTTAGTAACAAAATCAGTTATACCATATATGTTAAAAAAACGTGATGGAAAAATAATAAATTTAGCATCAGTTGTTGGAGTAACAGGAAATGCTGGACAGTGTAATTATTCAGCTTCAAAAGCAGGAATAATTGGTTTTACAAAAAGTATTGCCAAAGAATTAGCTTCAAGAAATATCAGAGCAAATGCAATAGCTCCAGGATTTATTGATACAGATATGACAAGTGTATTATCAGATGAGGTAAAAGACAGTATAAATGCACAAATACCTATGAAAAGAATGGGAACTGCTCAAGAAATTGCAAATGTGGCTTATTTCTTGGGATGTGAAGAGAGTTCATATATTACAGGGCAAGTAATTAATATTGATGGTGGAATGGTAATGTAAATTAAAAGGAAGGAAATGAAAATGGAAAGACGAGTTGTAATAACAGGATTAGGAGCGATTACTCCGATTGGTAACAATGTAAATGAATTTTGGAATGGAATTAAACAAGGAAAATGTGGTATTGACAAAATTAAAAATTTTGATAGTACAAATTTTAAAGTTAAATTAGCAGGTGAAGTAAAAGGATTTAATCCAGACGAAATTTTTGGAAGAAGAGAAGCAAGAAGAATGGACAGATTTTCACAGTTTGCAGTTGTAGCAACAAGAGAAGCTTGGAATGATAGTGGACTAGACAAAGAAAAAGAAGATATGACAAGAGTAGGAGTAATTATTGGTTCTGGAATTGGAGGATTAGAAACAATTGAGAAAGATAATAAGAATTATATAGAAAAGGGGCCTGATAGAGTTTCTCCTATGTATATTCCAATGTCAATAGGAAATATGGCTGCTGGAAATGTTGCAATAGATATTGGTGCAAAAGGTGAATCAATTTCAATGGTTACAGCATGTGCAAGTGGAACACATTGTATAGGTGAAAGTTTCAGAATGATAAAACATGGTTATCAAGATATAGTGATTGCAGGAGGAACAGAAGCTTCTATAACTCCAACAGGGATTGCAGGTTTTACAAATATAAAAGCATTAACATTAGCAACAGATAAAAACAGAGCAAGTATTCCATTTGATAAAGAAAGAAGCGGGTTTGTAATGGGAGAAGGAGCAGGAGTTCTTGTACTTGAAGAACTAGAACATGCTAAAGCAAGAGGTGCTAAAATATATGCAGAGATTGTAGGATATTCTGCTACATCTGATAGTTACCATATTACTTCACCTGCACCAGAAGGAGAAGGTGGAGCAAGAGCCATGAAACTTGCAATGGAAGATGCAAAAATTGAGCCAAAAGAAATAACATACATAAATGCACATGGTACGTCAACACATTTAAATGATTCATGCGAAACATCAGCAATAAAAACAGCGTTAGGAGATTATGCTAAAGATGTAATGGTAAGTTCAACAAAGGGAAATACTGGACATTTACTAGGTGCGGCAGGAGGCGTGGAAGCTGTAATATGTGTAAAGGCAATTGAAGACAAATTTATACCACCAACAATAAATTATAAAGTACCTGATGAAGAATGTGATTTAGATATAGTACCAAATGAAGGAAGAAATATTGAAATAAATTATGCAATGTCAAATTCACTGGGATTTGGAGGACATAATGCGACAATAATATTAAAAAAATGGTAGCCACCAAAGATGATGACTACCTGTGAAGAAATCGGATGTACAGCATTTGCTGTGCTAGTTTGCAAACCTATTTAATTGTAATCACCAGTTTGTGGGACTCATTAAAAGGTCTTTCTTCTGAAACGGAAAAATCATTGTATTTAAGGTCATGTAAGACCTCTGTTAATGCTTTTTCTATTTCCATGCGATTGGCAGGTAATGTACTGCAATCGATTACGATTGCTTTACCGATTGGCAAAGAATCGTAAGAAGAAATCGTTGTATATTCGTTGTAAAAAGCGTAGGACTGCAGTTTGGTCAGAATTTTCAGGTGAAGGCTTCTACCATCCACCAAGATATACAGATTTCTCAGATACCGTGTTTCTTCAACAAAATTCATATTGTATACCTCCTAAGGTGTTTTTTTATAATATAAATTATAACATAAAAAATAAAAAATGTAAAGAAAGGTGCAGATTTAATGGAATATTCGGATATAAAGAAAATTATAGAAGACATGGGAAATTCGAATTTAGACAATTTAGAAATAGAATTTCCTGATGGATTAAAAATAAAGATGGAAAAAAATAATAAAGAAAAAGCAGTAGAAAAAGTTGCTCAAACAGAAAAAAATGAAGTAAAAGTAGAAGAAAATTATAAAATCATAAAAGCTCCAATGGTTGGAACATTTTATGGAAGTTCATCACCAAAGGCCGAGCCATTTGTAAAAATAGGCGATAAAGTAAAAAAAGGTCAAGTAGTATGTATTGTAGAAGCAATGAAATTGATGAATGAAGTAGAATCAGAATTTGATGGAGAGATAGTAGAGATTTGTAAGAAAGATGAAGAAATGGTTGAATATGGAGAAATACTATTCAAAATAAAATAGGTTAAAGGAGAAGACGATGTTAGATATAAAAGAAATTGAAAAAATAATTCCACAAAGGGCTCCTTTTTTAATGATAGATAAAGTAGAAGAATATGTTCCAGGAGAAAGTGCTATTGCATATAAAAATGTAAATATTAATGAATGGTATTTTCAAGGACACTTTCCTGGAAATCCAATAATGCCAGGAGTACTTATAACAGAAGCTTTAGCACAAACAGGAGCAGTGGCAATATTAAGTATGGAAGAAAATGAAGGCAAAAATGCTTTGTTTGGTGGAATTGATAAAATGAAATTCAAAAAAATGGTGGTTCCAGGAGATGTATTAAAATTGGAAGTAAAAATAATCAAGAAAAAAGGTCCAATAGGTGTAGGAGAAGCGGTAGCAACAGTAGATGGAAAAATTGCTGCAAAAGGAGAATTAACTTTTGCGATTGTATGAGGAGGAGAAGATGTTAAAAAAAGTATTAATAGCCAATAGAGGAGAAATAGCGGTTAGAATTATAAGAGCATGTAGAGAAATGGGAATACATACAGTTGCAATATATTCAGAAGCAGATAAAAATGCTCTTCATAAAACATTAGCAGACGAATCTGTTTGCATAGGACCAGCACCTTCTAATAAGAGCTATTTAAATATAAAAGCAATATTAGAAGCAGCATGTTTAACAGGTGCAGATAGTATACATCCTGGCTTTGGATTTTTATCTGAAAATGCAAATTTTGCAAAAATGTGTGAGGAAATAGGAATTAAATTTATAGGACCTAAACATGAATTAATAGAATTGTTAGGTAATAAATCTAAAGCAAAAGAAACAATGAAAAATGCAGGAGTCCCAGTTGTACCAGGTTCTGATGGCTTAATTAGTTCAAAAGAACAGGCAATCGAATTAGCAAAACAAATTAAATATCCAGTTATATTAAAAGCATCAGCAGGAGGTGGAGGCAGAGGAATAAGAATTGCATATAATGAAAATGAGTTAAAAAAAGAATATGATATTGTAAAACAAGAGGCTAAAGTCTCATTTAATGATGATAGTTTGTATATGGAAAAATTTGTAGAGAATCCAAGACACGTAGAAATTCAAATTCTTGCAGATGAACATGGAGATTGTATACATTTAGGAGATAGAGATTGCTCAGTGCAAAGACGAAACCAAAAAATTATGGAAGAAACTCCGAGTAGTTTTATATCAAATAAAACAAGAGAAAAAATGGGAAAGATTGCAGTTGAAGCTGTAAAAAAAATAGGATATAGTAATGCAGGAACTATAGAATTTTTAGTAGATAAAAACAAGGATTTTTATTTTATGGAAATGAATACAAGAGTACAAGTTGAACATCCAATTACAGAAGCAGTTACTGGAATAGATATCATAAAAGAACAAATAAAAATCGCGAGCGGAGAACAGTTGCAATATGTTCAAAAAGATATAAAAATTAATGGGCATAGTCTTGAAGTTCGTATAAATGCAGAAAATCCTGATAAAAACTTTATGCCTTGTCCAGGAACAATAACAGGGCTTCATTT
>ENA-OPCV01001695-OPCV01001695.1-human-gut-metagenome-genome-assembly--contig:-NODE-1695-length-15575-cov-2.535825_pt1 | contig 15575 bp, 17 predicted proteins | sample MGYA00241257_ERZ501494 | MGnify/ENA primary metagenome ERZ501494 (study PRJEB25962, sample SAMEA2042618) | human gut metagenome | biome: human gut; feature: human-associated habitat; material: faeces...
AAGAATGCAAATCTCTCTTCCGGAGACATTGCTTCAATCTTCTCTACTTCTGCAAAACGATCTGCATCTTTGGTATCTTTGGATTCGCCGATCAGCTCATCGTATACCTGATGCTCTTTTCCTTTGCAGACATGGCAGCGTCCCAGCATTGCAGATGCATAAGTGCAGGTCTTTTCGCCATAAATTGTCTGGATCGTCAGAGTTTCTGCATCATCTGTCATCTCGGCACCTGTAATGCTTTCGATACCTTTGATGCCCTGCTCTCTGATCTTTTCGATGGACAGTTTACCTTTACATCCAACACCGATGATAAAAGCTTTTTCTCTGTCTACACGATGTTCTTTGATCAGCTGGTTAAAGCTGTATGTATCACATGGTTTTAAGAATACCAGTGTTTTTCCTTCCAGCTTGGAAGCTTCGATCATGTATTTGCTCAGGTTTGCACCGCAAAATCCATTGTATACAAAATTCTTCAGCTGGTCTTCGTTTTCAAAATAAGATGGTTCCGGATTATAAGGCAGATCGCCGGCTTTCCAGCCAAGCACGCGTGCCACGGTACCGTCTGCTAACAGTTCTTTCGCACGTTTGATCAATTCTTCCTGCATCTCAAATCCTCCAATCTTACGTTTTTACCAAGAGAATGAATCTTCTCTGCAAACTCGTTCATAGTCTGAGAGAATTTCACACCTTCAGCCGCAGACACCCACTCTACTCGTGTACGTCCATTTTCCACACCGATAAAGTCCAGCATGGAGAAGAGCAGTGTCATACGTCTTCTTGCATAATAATTACCTGTACTGTAATGGCAGTCTCCCGGATGGCATCCACACATGATAACGCCGTCCGCACCTTTTTCAAATGCAATCGGAATAATTTCACTGCAGCTGCCCGATGCAACCGCAACTGTATTAATATCATTTTCAAAATCGCCGGAAACACGCAAAAAAGGTGTGCCGAGTATCTTTTTACAATGTTCTGCAAAATCACCTAATTTAATCGTTTTTTCAAGTCTGCCGTATCGTCCCAAACCTGCCGATGAATCATCGGTATGTTGGTCAAGTATTTTAACATCTGTAAGTTCAAACATTTCGGCAAGTTTATCATTTATACCGCCTTTAGCTGTATCCATATTAGTATGAGCGGCGAAAAGCGGTATATTATTTTCAATAAGCAATTTAAGCATTTGTCCCACAGATGTGGAATAATCAATTCTCTTTATACCGCCAAGCAGTATTGGGTGATGTGAAATAATCATATCGGCATTTTTGGATATAGCCTCTTTAACGGTATTGATATTTGTATCAAGCGTTACAAATACCTTTTTTACGTCCTTATTTTTATCACCGCACAAAAGACCGACATTATCCCATGAATACGCCAATCTTTCGGGACATATATTCTCAATTATTTTAATTATTTCTTTAGCTTTCATATTTATTCAATTCCTTTAGCCAGTATTTATATTTATTGAGTTTATTCTCGTCAACGTCTTTTGAATTTTCAAGACCTGTTATAACCTTGACAAATTCACGATGTTTTTTATCATAGAGATTTTTATAATACTTATGATTTACAAGATATTTCGGTAAATGATATTCAATATCGTTATCAAATTCCTTTTGAGGTTTATTTATAACATTCATTATATTATATACCTTAAATCCCTCAATGGCAATATCTTCGTCCGTAATAGAAAAGCCGTTTGAAATAAGATACTTTCTAAGCTCATATTGTGCATTCATCGGTTGAAGTACAAGATTACATTCTCTCGCCTTTTCTGTATCTGCACTTAAAATCTCACTGATAAGCTGACCGCCCATACCGGCAATTATAACGGTGTCAACCTCACCTTTTTCAATAACTGAAAGACCACTGCCAAGCCTTACCTCAATTTTATCAGAAAGTTTATGCTTTTCAACATTAGCTTTTGCAATATCAACCGGTCCTTGTCTTACATCGCCTGCAATAACATATTCGGCTAAATCATTTTTAACAAGATAAATAGGAATATATGCGTGGTCAGTACCAATATCGGCGATTCTATTTCCTTTTGTATGGTCTATTATACATTTTAAACGTGGTGTAATCATAAATAATTACCTCCGAGATTCAAATAAATTAGTTTATACGGTTATCCTACAAGTTATACACACGGTGTGGATAACTTTCAAGGTGTTATAAACAACAAAAAACGCCTTAAAACCGTAATTTGTGGTGAGTTATCATCAGTTATCCACACTTTTTCCACGTATTTGTGTAATATTTGTAACAATAGTGTAATATTAAAATGTAAACCTTAAAAAATCGCATATTTACGCGATTTTTTATAAACGGTAATAATTACACACTGTGTGGATAACTGTGTGGATAACGTGGATAACTCAAAATAAATGGCTTGTCTACGTCATTTTTAAGTGGATAAGTGGTAAAATTAAGGTGTTGATAAGTCAAATTTAACCATAAATTAGTTTACATAATACCACAACTATATCTTGTGTTACAGAAATATTACAAACACAATATAGGTTATCAACACAAACGTGGAAAAATTAATTTTGACTGTTTTGTAATGTTGATAAATACAATAATAGGCAAGCCATGGCTTGCCTATTTACAAAAATCAAAATTACTTAGAAATCTTATCTGTACCCATATAAGGAACAAGAACTTCAGGAACTGTTACAGTACCGTCCTCATTCTGATAATTTTCAAGAATTGCGGCAACAGTTCTGCCGACTGCAAGACCTGAGCCGTTAAGTGTATGAACAAATTGAGCCTTATCCTTTGGTGTTTCCTTATATTTGATGTTAGCACGTCTTGCCTGATAATCTTCAAAGTTTGAACATGAAGAAATTTCAACATATCTGCCGTAGCTTGGCATCCATACTTCAATATCATATGTCTTAGCCGACGAGAAACCAAGGTCACCTGTTGACAAACATACAACTCTGTAAGCAAGTCCAAGCTTTTGAAGTAGCTTTTCAGCGTCGTTTGTAAGTTTTTCAAGTTCGTCATAGCTTGTTTCAGGCTTTACAAACTTAACAAGTTCAACTTTGTTGAATTGGTGCTGTCTGATAAGACCTCTTGTGTCACGGCCTGCACTGCCTGCCTCTGCTCTGAAACATGCTGAGTAAGCTGTATATTTAATAGGAAGTTGGTCACCGCTTAGAATTTCATCTCTGTGAAGATTTGTTACAGGAACTTCTGCCGTAGGAATTAGGAAGAAGCCGTTGTTTACAACCTTAAATGCGTCCTCTTCAAATTTAGGAAGCTGACCTGTACCTGTCATTGATGCTCTGTTTACCATATACGGTGGGAAGATTTCAGTATAGCCCGATTCTTCTGTGTGAGTATTAAGGAAGAACTGAATAACGGCTCTTTCAAGTCTTGCACCAAGACCTTTATATACTGTGAAACGAGTACCGGCAATTTTTGTACCGCGTTCAAAATCAAGAATATCAAGGTCTGTACCGATATCCCAGTGAGCCTTTGGTTCAAAATCAAACTTTCTCGGTTCAGAGAACTTTCTAAGTTCAACATTTTCTGTATCGTCCTTACCTACCGGAACTTCAGGATTAGGAATATTAGGAATCCTTAGCATAAAGTTTCTTAGCTGTTCGTCAATATCCCTTACCTTTTCATCGTCAGCTTTAATATCATTACTCAATTCCTTCATTTCGGCAAAAATTTGGTCTGTATTTTCACCGTTTTTCTTCATTTGAGGAATTTGCTTTGTAATTTCGTTTTGTTTAGCTTTTTTCTGTTCAACTTCTGCAAGAATTGCACGTCTTTGCTTATCAAGTTCTATAGCAGGCTCAATATCAAGCGGATTGAAACGCTTTTTTAAAGCCTCCTTTATACGTTCAGGTTCTTGTCTTAATACTTTAATGTCTAACATCTTAAATTTATCCTTTCTTTAATTTATATTATTTTTAATGTTATCGTATATAATTTTTTGGTCACTTGAAAGATCGTTATAATTAACTTTATCAAGCGTTTCAAGTGCCATTGAATTATTACCGAGTGTAAAATAACCGTTTGCACTTAGTAATAAATCATTTTGTGACTGTTTTTGTGTAAGTGATTCATTATCCGATTTAAGCTGTATATTTTCTTCGGATAATTCTTGATTTTCTTTTTTTAGATTACTGTTATTTTCAAGTAAAACTGTATTTTCTTCACTAAGTATTGATGCCTTTTCGGAAATACTCATTTCTTTATCCGGTGATTCACTAACTTGCGGCTGATTTTTTTGCATATTTGTCTGACCTAAAAACGAAAAAATAATCAGCAATACCGCAACTATAAATATTAAAGCGGTGTAGAGAAACATAGATTTGTTATCATTCTTATTAGCCATTGTTTTCAGTCCTCTTTAGTTTACTTTTTGCATTTTCAAGTGCAGCATTTTCTTCATCAAGAAGTTTTATAGGTGTCTGACCACCGACAATTTCACGCACATATGTATTGCATGAATTGTGTCCGTAAAGCGATGTTAAAATGATACCGTCGTTGTTGTTATTCAAAATAGCAAGTGCAAAGCTTAGTTTTCCTGTAACATCGTCAAATGCATCAAAATTAACAACAGCTACCTTTTTTAGTGAAATGTTAGAATCATTTTCGCAATTTACAAGTCGCGACATCAAAACCGCGTCGGATGTATCATTTACAGTCTTTGATAAATCATCAACTTTATCGTAGTAATCTTTTAAAGCACCTATAATATCGCCTTCATCGGAATAATCCATAAGTGTGTTGATTTTTGATGAATTAATGCTGTTGCAGATGAAACAAATAACTATAAGTATCATCATTATTGCAAGAGCAATAAAAATAAGTGTATTTGTATCAATATTCATTCTCATTCTCCTTTTATATTAAAAAATCCAAGAACACGTTCTAAATCTTCGTTTCCGTAATATTCAATTTCAATTTTACCTTTTTTAGCGGTATGATTAATTCTGACTTTTGTACCCATTGCAGAAGATAACGTATTTTGTATCTTCTCAATTTCAATGTCATAAGCTGTTTTTTCAGACTTTTTCTTTTGGGGCTTTTTCTTTTGAAGTTGCTTTGCAAGAGCCTCGGCTTGTCTTACATTTAAATTATCTTCGATAATACGTTTTGAAAGTGCTATTCGCAGTTCTTTATCGTCAAGCGAAAGTATCGCACGTGCGTGACCGCTTGTTAAAGTACCTAAAATAAGCATTTTCTGAATTTCGTCCTCAAGTGACAAAAGTCTTAATGAATTGGCGATTGCACTTCTGCTCTTTCCTACTCTTTGACTTATAAGTTCTTGAGTAAGATTAAATTCGTCCATTAATAAGTTATAACCGATAGCCTCTTCAATCGGATTTAGATTTTCACGCTGCAAATTTTCAATCAAAGCAATTTCGGCAACCTGTTCTTCACTGTATTTTCTTATAACTGCCGGAATTTCTTTTAAATTTGCCTTTTTTGCGGCTCTCCAACGTCTTTCACCGGCAACGATTTTATACATATTATTGTCGGACGGTGTTATTATAATAGGTTGAATAAGTCCGTGTTCCTTAATAGAATCTGCAAGAGCCGTTATTTTTTCTTCATCAAAATGACGTCTTGGTTGTTTTTTGTTAGGCTCAATCAGGGACATACGCACTTTTTTTATGTCCCCCTCTGAAGATTTAGTAATTTCGGAAGTAACTTCTTCAATATCTTCTTCATTAAAAAGTGAATTAAGCCCTTTGCCTAAACCTTTTTTAGCCATATGCTCACTCCTTTACTGACATTAATTAAGTTATTTATTGTTTCGTATAACTTCCTTTGCCAGAGCCATATATGCGTCTGCACCTTTAGAGGTTCTGTCATAGTTTATTATAGGCTCACCGAAAGACGGTGATTCACTTAAACGAACATTTCGCGGAATAATGGTTTTATAAACCTTATCCGGAAAGTATTTTTTAACTTCGTCAAGCACCTGTATTGAAAGATTTGTTCTGCCGTCATACATAGTTCCGAGAACACCTTCAATTTCAATTTGCGGATTAAGTTTCTTTTTGATTGTCTTAATTGTGGTAATAAGCTGACTTAAACCCTCAAGTGCATAGTATTCGCATTGTATCGGAATTAATACGGAATCTGACGCAGTCATAATATTAATAGTAATCATTCCGAGTGCAGGAGGTGAATCTATTATAATGTAGTCAAAGTTTTCTTTAATCATATCAATGGCATTTTTCAAAAAAAACTCACGCTTATCTTCATATGCAAGCTCAATTTCAGCGGCAGAAAGGTCTGAAGATGACGGAATGACATACAAATTATTATATTTTGTCTTGATTACAGCGTCTTTTGTTTTAGAACTGTCAACAAAACAATCATAAATTGATAATTCATAATCATCTTTTTCAATACCAAGACCGCTTGTCGAATTACCTTGAGGGTCGCAGTCTATAAGCAGAGTTTTTTTATTTTCATATGCAAGACATGATGACAGATTAACAGAAGTGGTTGTTTTACCGACACCACCCTTTTGATTTGTTATTGCAATTATTTTTGTCATAATAATCTCCACTTTTTAATTTATTTCTATATATCATTATATCATAAAATTTTTATTTGTAAATGTTTCACGTGAAACATATTGAAGATTTAACACAAATGTAATGTTTCACGTGAAACATATGTATAATTTTCAAAAAGTGATACCATAATATATATGATATATTTAACGGAGGATTAAAATGAACAGTTTATTTAGAAAAATAAAAAATTATGTGATATTCTCTCCTACTGCTCAAGAAAATGATTTTAAGTTAAAAAATAAAAGTAACGATATAGAATACGATGTGCGAGATGAGAAAACCGAAACAACCACAAATGATACTGTATCAAAAAGCTATGAAGAAAACATTTCATATGTACGAAACAGATTTAACGTACCTATTAATAACGATATAGTAATACGCGAGCTTGTTTTAAAAGAGGGACGCAAAGCATTTATCGTATTTATCGACGGTATGGTAAGTACAGATATGGTTGATTTGGCGATAATAAAGACATTGCTTGAAATCCCCTACTTTTCAGATGACAAGATATACAGTTATGAAACTGAAATAATAGACAGATTTATTGCACATTCGCAGGCAATAACTACAAACAGTATGGATACTATATTTGAAGAAGTTAATTTTGGTGGTTGTGCTGTGTTTGTAGACGGCTTTTCAAAAGGTTTTTCACTTGATGTTCGTGAATGGGGTACGCGAAGTATCGGTAAACCTGAAAATGAACAGTCTATTTACGGACCGCAAGAGGCATTTGCAGAAATGCTTAGAAATAATACTGCTCTTGTCAGAAAAATAATTAAAAGTGAAAAACTTATTGCGGAAGGTATTAAAATCGGAAGTGTCAGCAAAACAAGAGGTGTAATGTTGTATATTTCCGATATTGCTAACAGTGATATGGTTGACGAAGTGAGAAGACGGCTTAACAGTATCAATACACAGTATGTAATTGCAATCGAAGAAGTTGCAATGATGCTTGAAGATAAGACTTTTTCGCTTACAAGCCACATTTTTGCAACGGAACGACCGGATAGGGCAGCACGAGCATTGACAGAAGGACGTGTTGTACTGATTTTAAACGGCAGTCCGAGAGCATTGATAATGCCGACAAACGCTTTTGAACTTACTCACGCAGTTTCTGATGATTACTTGCGTGTACCGTATGCAAATATGTCACGAATAATCAGAATGTTAGCGATGTTCTTGTCTATTCTGCTTCCCGGATTATACCTTGCTATAACGTTGTTTCATCAAGAAATAATACCGACTTATTTGTTATATTCAATAAGTGCGGCAAGAGAAAACGTACCTTTTTCAAGTATAGTTGAACTTTTGTTAATGGATATATCGTTCGAAATGATACGAGAGGCAGGAATACGAATGCCTAACCCAATAGGCTCAACACTGGGTATTGTCGGAGGTTTGATTTTAGGACAAGCCGCAGTCAGTGCAAAAATAGTAAGTCCGATTATGATTATAATTATAGCTATAACAGGTATCGGTTCTTTTGCAACTTCAGATTATTCACTTAGTTGGGGTTATCGAATTTTAAGACTTGCTTTTATAGCTTTGGCGGCTGTAATGGGCTTTTACGGAATTGCAATAGGTATTTTCATATATAGTTTGTATGTTGCAAAGCAAACAAGTTTCGGAGTACCGTATTTATCCCCTATTCCAAAGGTTAATAACAGAAGTATGACTAATTCTATATTTGAAAATCCTATATGGAAGAAAGAATATCGTCCGGATTTTCTAAAAACCAAAAAAAATACGGAAGAACCGAAGATAAGCCGTAATTGGAAAATTAAAAAGAATACACGATAAATGTTTCACGTGAAACATTAGAAGGAGTAGTTATGATAGACAGAAAGAAAATGACGACACTGCTCATTAATGTAATATCGGTAAAAATGCTCTTGACATTTCCTAAAATAATGATTATAAACAGCGGAAATGCAGCATGGATAGAGTGTATATACAATACATTGATTGTAATAGGACTGTTTTGGATTACAACCAAACTATACAGAAGTAATAAAAATATAATACAGCTTGCTGAAATGACAGGAAAAAAGTGGCTTAAAATAATAGTCGGAGTTGTTGTTTTTGTAGTTTTATTGATAAATTATTCGTCAATTATAAGAATTTTCCCCGAAACAGTCAAAATGGTACTCTTGCAGGACTTTAAAATAGAATTTATAATACCGATATTTATGCTTGCTATAGGAATAGGTGCATATATAGGTCTTGAACCGATAGCAAGAGTAAATAATATGTTTATGCCGCTTGCCGGAATAGTGTTGCTGCTGTCGTTGATACTTTTGATACCGTATTTCAATATAAATAACATATTTCCGATACTAGGCAACGGGGTTTACAGTATAACGGTCAAAGGAATAAATACAATTTCACTGTTTTCGGATATATTGCTGTTGAACATTCTGCTTCCATATTGTGAAAATACTTCAGAGGCAAAAAAGAGCGGTTGGAGAGCAATTTATATAAGTGCAACTATCGGAGTAGTCATTTTACTGTCATATTGCTTAATTTATCCTTATCCGGTTTCAAGAGAATTTATGATTCCCGTGTATCAACTGTCGAGAGTGATACATTTGGGTAACTTTTTCAGCAGATTTGAGGTAATATTCCAATTTGTATGGTCAATTCTTGTGCTTATATATTCATCAATTTATGTATATGCACTGTGTTATGTGTGGCAGATAACATTTGACCTTAAATATTATAAACCGCTTATATTTCCTGTTGTGATAATAAGCGGAATTGTGGCTGTATTGCCGAGTTCTGTTGTGGATTTGGTTAAATCTGAACGGTTGGAAAACATAATAGTATACCCCGTGGCATTTTTATTGCCTATTTTGTTCGGATTTTATTCAAAAAAGATATATAACAAACGAACTGTAAATGAGGAGAGTGGTGAAAGTGAGTAGAATACGAATAATTATAACTATTATAGTAGTCGTTTTAACAACACTCCTCACAGGCTGTACAGGAAAAGAGCCGAATGAAATCGCATATGTGGTTGCACTTGGTATAGACAGTACAGATGATGGTAATTATAAAATAACAATTCAGTATGCGAACACCACTCAAATAAGCGGAGGAGCGTCGGAATCCGGCGGAAAAGCAGGCAGTGAAATAGTTGATAACGTTACTATTGAGGCACCAAATATATATGCCGGTGTCGGCTTGGCGAATAATATAGTAAGTAAAAGCTTTTCTATGTCACATGCAAAATTGATAGTATTTTCAAAAGAAATAGCCGAAAAGGGCGTTAAAGATATGATAGAAACACTTGTGAGAAGTGAAGAAATCAGACCTGATGTGTTCATAGCGGTGGCAAATACGACCGCAAATGACTATTTGACATCGGTAAATCCTGAAATGGAGGTAAACCCTGCACAATATTATCAGCTAATATACCAAAAAAATCAGCTTGTAGGTATTCCTGACGGTCAATTAAGAGAGTTTTTTACGGGTTTATATACAGATAACTATGATAGTATATTGCCTGTTGCGGGTGTAATTGATGGATCAGGCGGTAACAGTCAAAATGATGATAAAGGACAGTCAAAAGACAGTCAAAATGAAGGCTCGGAGGGTAGTTCGGAGAGCTTGGACAGTTTTGAAAGTAAAAGTTCAAATGAAAATGAAAAAGAAAAAGACGCCGAAAAAAATACAAGCAAGTATGAATATGATATAAAAAACTATGTTGGCGGTGAGACCACTATCGAAAAGAAAAATAAAGCTGAAGCAATAGGTGCGGCTGTGTTTGAAAAGGATAAAATGGTCGGTGAACTTGGTGAAGTTGAAACTGAAATATGTAAAATATTAAAAGGTGACTATACTTATAGTTATCTTACTTATTATAATAATGATACTCCCGATATTCCTATAACCGTAAAAACAACTCAACAGAAAAAGCCAAAATATAAAATTGATACTGATAAAAAGACCGTTGATATAGAATTGTATATAGAAAGTGACCTTTATTCCCTACCGGCAGACTATAATGTAGAAAATAAAATCGAAGATTTTGAAAGAAATGTAGCAAATTATACGAGCAGTACTTGTACAGAATTTATAAATAACTTTACAAAAAAGTATAATAGTGACATTTTAAAATTAAATGAAAAGGTAAAATACAAGTTTTTAACAAATAATCAATATAATTGGTTCAAAAAAAACGTCGACTGGAGCGAATACAAATTCTCTGTGTGTACCGACTTTAAAGTCAGAAGAACAGGATTGATTGTGAGGGAATAAAATGGCAAGAAATGTATTGGTTATAATGGTAATTTTAGTATGTACTACTTCAGTAGTCAGCTACGGAGTATATAATTTAAAGGATAATAATAAATTAGGCGGTATAAGTTTGTTTGTTCTTGCGTTTGTAACGGTTGTCGGCTCAATGTATTTTTTGATAAGATAACACTTGAAAAAATCATATCATAAGTGTATAATATTTCAGAGGTGATTTTGTGGATAAGAGCAAGACGTGCTTTTTTACGGGACACAGAAAAATAGCACAATCAAAAATTGAAATTGTAAAGGCACAACTTGCCGATAATATAGAAAAAATGATTACCGAATACGGTGTTAATACGTTTATAGACGGCGGTGCACTTGGTTTTGATACAATAGCTGCAGAAACTGTAATTGAAATGCGTGAGAAATATCAGAATATAAAACTTGTTATGTACCTTCCCTGTTACGGTCAGAGTAAAATGTGGAAAGAGAGCGAACAATTCAGATATAGAATGGTACTTTCAAAAGCCGATAAGATAATTTATATTACCGAAAGCGTGTATACGGACGATTGTATGAAATTGAGAAATTTGAAGATGATTAAAGATTCATCATTTTGTATTGCATTTTGTCTTATGCAGAAAAGCGGAACAGGTTTTACACTTCGTAATGCGGAAAATGTTGGTATTGAAATTGTAAATATAGCTGATGAAATGTATTAAAAAAGAGGCTCGAAAGCCTCTTTTTTTGTAGTAAAAATGACAATTTATTGCTGTCTTAAAGTGTGCTGATTAAATTATTCATGCTGTACATTCCGGCAGGTTTGTCACTCATAAATTTTGCAGCCTTAATTGCACCGACCGCAAAAACTTCTTTACTGTGAGCACTGTGCTTTAATTCGATAACTTCATCAGTTCCTGCAAAGATAACTTCATGGTCACCTACAATAGTACCGCCGCGAACTGCGTGAATACCTATTTCGGTAGGCTTTCTCTTTCTGCGAACTGCGTGTCTGTCATAGACATATTCAGCCGGATAAGAAAGTGTTTCGTCAATAGCGTCAGCAATAGCAAGAGCAGTACCTGACGGAGCGTCAATTTTTTGATTGTGATGACGTTCAACAATTTCAATATCGAAGTTTCCTTCAAGAAGTTTTGTAGCTTTCTTTGCAAGAGCAATGATAAGATTGATACCAAGACTCATATTTGCAGAGAAAAATACAGGAATTTCTTTAGATGCCTCTGTAAATTCCTTTTTCTGCTCATCAGTATAACCTGTTGTAGCAAGAATAACAGGTAATTTTCTCTTTTTGCAGTAGTTTAGTACAGTTGTAAGAGCAGATGGGTGTGAAAAGTCGATTATAACATCGGCGTCGCCTGTAAATTCATCTGGATTTGTGAAAACAGGATAAGTATTTTCAATAGAATCATTTACGTCAAAGCCTGCAACAATCTCACATTCATTGTCCTCACTGACAAGACGGGTAATAACCTGCCCCATTTTACCGTTACAACCGTTCATAATAATTTTCGTCATTAGTCCGTTGCTCCTTTATGCAAGTTTCATACCGAAATCAGTCATAGATTTTTTTAGTTTTTCAAGGTTTGCACTGTCCATATCAACAAGAGGCATACGCAAGTTGCCTGCGTTGAAGCCTAACAAATTCATAGCAGTCTTAATCGGAACAGGGTTAACCTCGATAAATAGGTTGTTGATAAGGTCAAGCATTTTTAATTGTAAATCTCTTGACTTATCCACTTCTCCGTTAAAGTAGTATTCACATATGTTGTGAGTTTCCTTAGGAAGAATGTTTGCAACAACAGATATAACACCCTTACCGCCAAGCGAAAGTGTAGGAACAATCATATCATCGTTACCCGAATAAATGTATAAATCAGGTACTTCTGCGGCAACCTTAGCCATATAACTGATGTTTCCGCTTGCCTCTTTGATAGCAACTATGTTTTCAACCTTTGCAAGTTCCTTTAGAGTGTCGATAGCAAAGCTCATACCTGTTCTGGACGGAACGTTGTAAAGGATAACAGGGATTTTGATTGCATTGGCAATAGCCGTAAAGTGAGCAATAAGTCCCTTTTGAGTAGTCTTGTTGTAATACGGAGTAACAGAAAGAATTCCGTCAACGCCGTATTCTTCGGCTTTCTTTGAAAGCTCGATTGCGTGAGCAGTATCATTTGAACCTGTACCGGCAATGACAGTAATTCTGCCTGCCGCTTTTTCAACAGTGTACTTGATAGCTGCAAGATGTTCTTCGTCAGGCATAGTAGATGCCTCACCTGTTGTACCGCAAATTATAATTGCGTCTGTATTGTTTTCAATATGATATTCAATTAATTTTCCAAGTTCATCATAATTTGTCTTTAAGCCGTCAAACGGCGTAATAATGGCAACGCCGGAACCTGTAAAAGGTAATGTCTTAGACATATTAAATCAATTCCTTTCAATAAAATTTAAAATTAATCCATATAACCCTTAGCTGTAAGTAGTTCAGCAAGAAGAACCGCACCGCCTGCAGCACCTCTTAGAGTATTGTGGCTCATAGAAACCATCTTATAATCGTATTGTGTTGATTCTCTCAAACGTCCGCATGAAATAGCCATACCGCCGTCGATTTCACGGGCAGTTTTAATTTGAGGCTGATCAGGAGCGTCCTTTTCAGTGTAAACGTGAATAAACTGCTTTGGAGCGTGAGGTAGGTTAAGTTCCTGAGGAACACCTTTGTATTCTGCCCACATTTTTTCGATTTCTTCTACAGACGGCTTGTTTGCACTGTCTTTGAATGAGAAGAATATAGCGGCTGTGTGACCGTTTGATACAGGAACTCTGTATGTTTGGCATTCGATTTGCAATTCGGTTGAAGGAACGATTTCTTTACCTTCAATTTTACCAAGTACCTTGTTAGGCTCAACTTCTGACTTCATTTCTTCTCCGCCGATGTATGGGATTAGGTTGTCAACCATTTCCGGCCATGTCTTAAAAGTCTTACCTGCACCTGAAATAGCTTGATAAGTTGTTACAAGAGCGTGGTCGATTGGGTACTTCATATTAACAACAGCCATTGCAGGCAAATATGATTGTAGAGAGCAATTTGACTTAACTGCGATAAAACCTCTCTTTGTACCAAGTCTTTCACGCTGAGCAGGAATAATTTCAATGTGCTGAGGGTTGATTTCCGGAATAATCATCGGAACGTCAGGAGTATGACGGTGAGCAGAGTTGTTTGAAACAACAGGGCATTCAGCCTTAGCATATCTTTCTTCAAGAGCTTTGATTTCGTCTTTTTTCATATCAACTGCACAGAATACGAAATCTACCTTTTCTGCAATTTTTTCAACGTCGTTTGTAGCGTCCATAACAACCATATCTGCTACTGATGCAGGAATTTCTTCGTCCATAGCCCATTTAGCGCCTACGGCGTCTTTATAAGCCTTGCCGGCACTTCTCGGAGATGCTGCAAGCACTTCAATTGTATACCATGGGTGGTCGTTAAGAAGTGTAATAAAACGCTGTCCAACCATACCTGTTGCACCTATAATACCTACTTTGTAATTGTCTTTCATTTTGACTCTCCTTTGTTTTTTATAAAATAAAAAGCAGTAGTCAGAAACTACTGCTATGTTTGCATATAACAAAAACAGCGATAGCTCCCCACCTTACGATGACAGTCATACCGCTGTTAACGATATGCCCAGAATGAATATCCGCAATAATATTCAAACTTCGGCACTGTGTCCTTTCCATATACATCAAAGATAATTGCATATCTCCGTATACATACTGATACACAAGCGCACCTCTACCTTGCTTATATATTATTATACTACCACTATTAATTGTATGTGTCAATAGGAAAAATATTATTTTTTTATTACATTATTTAAACGTTGCAAATTCCTGTGCCCAATAAATACCGTATGATCCTCCTCGTGCAAGTCCTACGCCTATATATTCAAAATCGGGATTTAATATATTTTTGCGGTGTCCCGGTGAATTCATCCAAGAATCCATAACATTTTGCGGTGAAGATTGACCTGCGGCTATATTCTCCCCTGCCGAAGAATATGATATCCCTGCGGCTTTCATTCTGTCAAACGGAGTTTTTCCGTCAGGAGTATTGTGTGCAAAGAAGTTTCTGTCTATCATATCTTCACAGTGACTTTCGGCAAGAGCGGCAAGCGAATCGTCCCATTTTAAAGGTGCAACATTATATTTTGCACGTTCTTCGTTTACGAGATTCAGAACTTCATATCCCCAATCATCAAAATCACTTTCATTATCGGTTTCAATATAAACTGTATGCGTGTCACCGTCCCAGAATACCTCTGCACCGGCCGATTCCGATACAGCCCTTAATGGTACAAGGGTGTAATCATTGTAGATTATAGGGGGCGTATTAAGCTCGACAGACGTATCATTGACATACATCGTATTTTCGTTTATAAACAAAGTTATGGTTAAATCGTCTTTTTGAGCCGTTACACGCTGTTCGTCACCAAACCACTGTACAACCATATCAAGATTTTCAAATATCGCTCTGAACGGTACAAGCGTTGAATCGTTTTGTATTATTGGTGACTGCTCAAATATTAATTCATCTTCGTTTAGATATACCGTTATATCATCATCGGCAAAAACCGTCGGTGACATAATCATCAGTGATAAAAAAAGTGCTGTTAGTTTTTTCATATCATATCCCTCCTCGTATAATATCTTTATAGATATATTTTTATATTCAAAATATCAATCGGT
>ENA-OPCV01001706-OPCV01001706.1-human-gut-metagenome-genome-assembly--contig:-NODE-1706-length-15492-cov-1.539677_pt1 | contig 15492 bp, 9 predicted proteins | sample MGYA00241257_ERZ501494 | MGnify/ENA primary metagenome ERZ501494 (study PRJEB25962, sample SAMEA2042618) | human gut metagenome | biome: human gut; feature: human-associated habitat; material: faeces...
AACAGCGAGAATCGTCCACAGCCTCCGGGGAGAATTCAAATTAAAAGACATTCTCGCAGTTGTTGGTTTTCCAAAGGCAACATATATGTATTGGCAAAAAAGATTTGATAGAGAAAATCCAGATATAGAATTAGAAGAAAAGATTCATGAAATACATAAATGTAACAAAGATTATGGCTACCGTCGCATGTGTGGTGAACTCCGCAATCAAGGCCATATCGTGAACAAGAAGAAGGTTCAACGCATCATGCAGAAATATAATCTTCAGGTGATGTCATTTACGAGGAAGAGTCGTAAATATAGTTCTTACAAGGGTAGAATTGGAACGGTTGCTCCTAATAGAATCAAAAGAAGATTTAATACACACATACCTCATCAGAAGATTACAACTGATACAACAGAGTTTAAATACTATGAAGTAGATTCTAAAGGTAAAATGACAATGCATAAGCTATATTTAGATCCATTCATGGACATGTTCAATGGTGAAATAATAAGTTATGGAATAGATAAACGTCCTTCAGCAGTAAATGTGATGAATGCACTAAATGAAGCCATTGAGGTAACTTCTGACTGCCCATTTCGAAGGACCTTTCACTCAGATCAGGGATGGGCATATCAGATGAAAGCTTATTCACATAGACTTAGAGAGGAGAAAATATTTCAAAGCATGTCACGAAAAGGTAATTGCCTTGATAATTCAGTCATGGAAAATTTCTTTGGTCTGCTTAAACAAGAAATATACCATGGAACTGTTTATTACAGTTATGAAGAATTGAAAACTGAAATTGAAAAATATATAAGATATTACAATGAAAAAAGAATTAAAGAAAAACTAGGATGGTTGAGTCCTGTCCAATACAGACTCAGCCTCTTGGTTGCATAAAAAATGCGTAACAGATATTAAAACCTGTTACGCAATAAAAGTCTAACTTTTTGGGGTCACATCAAGAGGTACTATTCCGTAGCTTCTTTTTTGTTAATAAAAAAATTGAAATTCTATATATTAGAAATCACAAAAAGACAAAAAAATACAGAAAAATCGAATTTGTCACAATAGTGATTTTTTGTATAAACAACAATAAAAATGAATATTTATATTAACTAATAAAAACAATTTTACTAATTTTACCTCATTAGGGCAAAGTTAACAAAACAAGGGTAAAAATAATACTCTAAACTCAGATTTTAATGTTAAATTTATATAAAGAATTAGGCATTTTGCTGAAAAGAAACTAAAACTTTTTTTAACATTGAGATAAAAAAAAGGCAATTTATAATATTAAGTATAATATTAGGGAATGGAGGAATATTATGCTAAAAAATATGAAAAAAGCATTGTCTTTAACCTTGGTTACGGCTATGGTAGTTACCATATGTCCTCAAGGACAACTTGTAAACATATCAGCGGCTGATAATACACCATATTGCATATCAGAAGGTAGACCTGTATATGTAAGTTCAGGTAAGAATGAAGACTATGCAGTAGATGGTGACACATCTACAAGATGGGAAAGTGATTACAAGAACAAAATAGAATGGATGTATGTGGACTTGGGAGCAAAAGCAGACCTTGACCATGTTTATCTGAAATGGGAAGCAGCTTATGCTAAGTCATATCAGATTCAGTTTTCTAACGATGAAGAGAATTGGACAACAGTTTACACAAAGGGTAACGGTTCAGGTTCAGAAGAAACTCCTGAAGAAACAGTTAAGCCGGGAGCTATGGCAATCAGTGTTGGAAGAAAGAAAAAAAATGACAATGGTACAGTAAGTTCCAGCTTTTCATGGAGTGCAGTTTCAGGAGCAGTTACTTACAAGATTTTCGTTGAAAACAACGGTCAGGAAGAAGTAGCAACAGCACCTGATGGATTTACTTTTGATAAGGATTCAAGACTTGACCTTAATAATGAAGTTAAATTATTAGAAGGAACTCATAAGTACATTGTAAGAGCTTACAATTCTAAAGGTGAAGTTATTACAAGCGGTGAAGTTACAATCTCAGGTGATGTTACAGTTGAAGAAACAACTGAAGCACCAACTAATTCAGGTGAAACAACACCGGTTGTAGATGATAAGGAACAGACAATTGATTTAGCTAAGATTATTGATAACAAAGAAGGCAGACAGGCAAGATACGTTAGAGTATTAATGACAGAAAAGGCTTTACCGGCTTATGGATATTCATTATATGAATTTCAGGTTTATGGTACAAACGGCGTGGTTGAAAGACCGGTTGATTATGGTGTAAATCTTGCTTTAAATAAGCCTGTTAAATCAAAATCAAATATAGTTAAAAGTGGAGACACTGAAAAAGAAGTAAACACTCGTGATGAATGGTGGATGTATGACAGTGATGGAAATCTTAGAGAGGATGCGTATAACAATGTAAAACCTGAAAATGCAGTAGACGGAAATACAAAATCATCATTTACGTCATATCAGGGTGATGACCAGTGGATTTATGTAGACCTTCAGAAGGAATACAAAATCGGTAGAGTTGTTGTTAACTTTAACAGCGATGGTGCAAAGATGTATGACATTCAGGTTTCAAGTGATGCTAAGACATGGACAACAGTTCATAGAAATCTTAGAGGATACGCTAATATGATTGATGATGTTACCATGTATCAAAAGAATGTCAGATATGTAAGAATCTTAGGCTATACTAAGGTTGAAAGCGGTAGTGGTGTAGGAATTAACGAATTAAGTGTTTATGAATACAGAGAAGGCGATAGTAAGGAAAACGAAACAATCGCTCCACTTCCAACAAGACAGGTTATTAACAACAAGAATGGTAAAGGTTCATATGTTTCAGGTGAAATGTATAAGGAAAAGAACAAGTTACCAACATTTGTTAATGAAGAAACTATAAAGACACCAATCGATTCAAACAGCTGGTGGTCATCAGCAATGGTTCAGACATTTAGTAACTTACTTTGTTCAACACCATTAAAGGCTAAGTTCTCAACTAAGGGACTTGGAGTTTTGCTTGCAACAGCAGGATGGGTTGGAATAAGAAAGGAAACTGACCTTGGAACAGACCAGTCTACTGAAACAGGAATTGACTTCTATGTATTACCTGAAAAATACAACTCTAAAAAGGGTTATGACAGAGTAGAAAGCTATGGTGATTACTCAGTACAGTTAGGTTTAATGGACAACAGTGGAATGCAGATGAAGTCAACTGTAGTTAAGGGTTCACCTTACATTTTCAGTGAGTTCTGTGATAACACAACATTTTTCATTAACTCATCATCAATTACAGAATTTTTTGATGGCAATGGAAATAGTATTTTAGCTAAAGAAGGAGACACAATTACAACAGACCACATTGGTTTTAAGTCAATGGATGATGAAAATACTAAGGCTAAAAACGATGGCTCTTATTATTGTATGAACGTACCTGAAGGAACAACATTTAAGGTAATGGTTGCAGGTTCAAGATATAACGTTAAGGTGACATTCCCTTCAAAGAATGAAAATTATATGTCACTTGCAGCTATGACAAAGAAAGGTGACATTGACCAGTATTATAAACATGGTTACGCATTTGTAACAAACACACACGTTGGCTACACATTTGATCAGGCTAACAATAAGGTTGTAACAACATATACAGCTACAACTAAGACTATGAGAAAGGGATTCTCAAATGAAACAATGCATTGTTTATTCCCACATCAGTGGAAATATTCATCAGATGCAGATAACCCGGATGCAACATATTACTCAATTCGTGGTGACATGAAATCTATCTGGGCTAATGAATACAAGACAACACAGCAGTTCTCAGGTTTACTTCCAACATTTACAAAGCCTGACAGCAGCATGTTTAATACAACTGAAATGGTTGAATACCTTAACCAGGTAGTAGCATCTAAGATTAACACAGCACCTGTTGCTGATGCTTACTGGGAAGGTAAGAATGTTCACCCACTTGCAATCAGCGCTCTTATGGCTGACCAGTTAGGGGATACAGAATTAAGAGATGAACTGAAAAAGTATAAGATTGCTTTGAGGGATTATGACGATTAGAAAGGATACAATATAATGAGCGAAAAGAAAGAATACATTCGCATTCGAGGGGCGCGTGAGCATAACCTTAAAAATATTAATATAGATATACCGAGAAATGAATTTGTAGTACTGACAGGACTTTCAGGTTCTGGTAAGTCCTCACTGGCATTTGATACGATTTATGCGGAGGGACAGAGAAGATATATGGAGTCACTGTCTTCTTATGCAAGACAGTTCTTAGGACAGATGGAAAAGCCGGACGTTGACGATATTCAGGGTCTTTCTCCTGCCATTTCGATTGATCAGAAGTCCACGAACCGCAATCCACGTTCTACAGTTGGTACAGTAACGGAAATCTATGATTATCTGCGGCTTCTTTATGCGAGAGTTGGCATTCCTCATTGTCCAAAGTGTGGAAAAGTAATTTCCAAGCAGACAGTAGACCAGATTGTAGATATTTTAATGAAGCTTCCAGAACGGACGAAAATTCAGCTTCTTGCACCGATTGTAAGAGGAAGAAAGGGAGAACATGTAAAAATATTAAAAGATGCAAAAAAGAGTGGCTATGTCCGTGTTCGCATTGACGGGAATCTATATGACCTTGCAGAAGAGATTAAGTTAGAAAAAAACATAAAGCACAGTATCGAAATTATTATAGACCGACTTAGCATTCGTGAAGGAATTGAAAAGCGTCTTACAGATTCTGTTGAAAATGCTTTAAAGCTTGGCAACGGACTAATGATAGTAGATGTTATTGGTGGGGAAGAGATGACTTTTAGTCAGAATTTTGCCTGCCCTGACTGTGGAATAAGTATTGACGAAGTACAGCCTAGAAGTTTTTCTTTTAATAATCCTTTTGGGGCTTGTCCTGACTGTTATGGTTTGGGATACAAGATGGAATTTGACGAAGACCTTATTATTCCTGATAAGAGTTTAAGCATTAATCAGGGAGCAATTGTAGTATTGGGGTGGCAGAGTGCAAATGACGGAAAGAGTTTTAGTAATGCAATACTTCAGGCATTGGCTTTAAAATACAATTTTTCTCTTGATACGCCTTTTGAGGATTATCCAAAAGAGATACATGATATTTTGATTTATGGAACAAATGGTGAAAAAGTAGCCGTAAGATACAAGGGGCAAAGAGGTATTGGAGTTTATGATATTGCTTTTGAAGGATTAATTAAAAATGTAGAAAGACGATATCGTGAAACAAGCGCAGAGTCAACAAAGGCAGAATATGAAACATTTATGAGATTTACGCCATGTGCAACATGCCACGGACAGAGACTTAAAAAGGAATCGTTGGCTGTAACTATTGGAGATAAGAATATTTATGAAATGACAGAAATGTCTGTAAGAGATTTGCGCCAGTATTTGGATGAATTGCAATTGACTGAAACTCAGCTAAAGATAGGAAAAGAGATTTTGAAAGAAATTAAAGGACGTCTTCAATTCTTAGTTGACGTTGGACTTGATTATCTTAGTCTTTCAAGAGCTACGGGAACTTTGTCAGGTGGAGAGGCTCAGCGTATACGTTTGGCAACTCAGATAGGTTCAGGCTTGGTTGGTGTAGCTTATATAATGGATGAGCCAAGTATTGGATTGCATCAGAATGATAATGATAAGCTTCTTGCAACGTTGAAGCATTTAAGAGATTTGGGAAATACTTTGATTGTAGTTGAACATGATGAGGATACAATGCGTGCAGCAGATTATGTGGTTGACATAGGTCCGGGAGCAGGAGAACACGGTGGACAGGTTATTGCTACAGGAACTGCAGAGGATTTAATGAAAAATCCTAATTCAATTACAGGAAAATATTTAAGTGGAGAGATTAAAATACCTGTTCCAAAAACACGTAGAAAACCAAAAGGTTTCTTAAAAGTAGTTGGAGCCAAGGAAAATAACCTAAAGAACATTGATGTAAAGGTGCCAATTGGGGTACTTACATGTGTAACAGGTGTTTCAGGCTCAGGTAAAAGCTCACTTGTTAATGAAATATTATATAAGAGTCTTGCAAGAAAATTAAACAGGGCAAGAACAATTCCCGGAAAATGCAAGAAGATAGAGGGAATGGAGCAGCTTGATAAGGTAATAAATATTGATCAGTCACCAATAGGCAGAACTCCACGTTCAAACCCGGCAACATATACGGGAATGTTCGATATGATAAGGGACCTTTTTGCGGCAACAACCGATGCAAAAGAAAGAGGTTACAAGAAGGGAAGATTTAGTTTTAATGTAAAAGGCGGTCGTTGTGAAGCGTGTTCAGGTGACGGAATTTTAAAAGTTGAAATGCATTTTCTTCCTGATGTATATGTTCCATGTGAGGTTTGTGGCGGAAAGCGTTACAATAGGGAAACACTGGAAGTACACTACAAAGGTAAGACTATTTATGATGTTCTTGAAATGACAGTGGAAGAAGCATTGGATTTCTTTAAGAATGTGCCTAGAATTCTTAACAAGGTACAGACATTGTATGATGTAGGTCTTGGCTATTTAAAATTAGGACAGCCGTCAACAACATTGTCGGGTGGTGAAGCACAGAGAATTAAGCTTGCAACAGAATTAAGTAAGAGAAGCACAGGAAAAACAATATATGTATTGGATGAACCGACAACAGGTCTTCATTTTGCTGATGTGCATAAATTAGTAGAGATTCTTCACAGATTAACAGATGAAGGTAATACAGTAGTGGTTATTGAGCATAATCTGGATGTAATAAAAGTGGCAGATTATATAATTGATATGGGACCTGACGGTGGTGACCGTGGTGGAACAGTTGTAGTTGCAGGAACACCTGAGCAGGTTGCAGAACATCCAACAAGTTATACCGGCAAGTATGTTAAGCAGATGTTAGAGAGACAATAGTCATTTTTTATAAAAAAACGATTCATAAAAATGTTTAAATAAAAGGGCATTTATGCAATGTTTATAAAGATGAAAAAAGTGCTTGAACCCCCTTTAAAATAAGGGAAAATTGTGCTATATTGAACATACAAACAAAAACGTATTAAATACCTAAAAAGACTTCTACAAAGAAGTTAACGACCCACTTGTTATTAGATGTCAACCTAATAACAACAGTATCTAAGTTTAGTGGTGAAAGGAGTTTTACCCAGTGATATCTGCTAACATGGCAATCAACGGAAGATTGTTTAAGTAGTAATTATTGGATGAGATGTTACAAAGAATTGGATAGGATAGGAATTATTCAAAACGAAAATTCAATGAAGAATAACATCTTATGGTTAAGGTAGATAGTGAAGTCGAAGCAGGACAAATAGTAAGGAATAGACTAGGTATACAGATATTCGGAATGCGATCGAAACGAATAGTGTACAGAAGAAATTCCCGAGAAGATTCATTTAATAAAAAGTACCTGCGGTTGTTAACAAAATTGTAAAGTTAGGGTATTGAAATAGGGAGCATCTGTCATACGAGGAAGTAGGGCAGGTGCTCTTACTTCGTTATGAGTACTTGAAATGATATTACAATTTAGGAACGTGTGAAAATATATTATGAGTCTGAAAGATGTATAAGTTTAAAAATATTTTGTATATAGAGAGCAGTCAGGTTATAAGTTATGGGAATTATAAAAGTTAGTACAGTGTACTTGTTTTAAATAGAAAAATGGGGTAGAATTAAAAATTAGCAGGTAATTAGATTTTATATAGCAATTACCTTTTACAGTAGTATGGTGAAGGCACCATTTTAGGAGGAAATACATTGAAGAAAGAATTAGTAATCGTTCTTGACTTTGGTGGTCAGTATAACCAGTTGGTTGCAAGACGTGTTCGTGAATGTAATGTATATTGTGAAATATATTCTTACAAAACAGACATTGAAAAAATCAAAGCAATGAACCCAAAGGGAATCATCTTAACAGGTGGACCAAATAGTTGTTATGAAGCCGATTCTCCAACATATTCAAAAGAATTATTTGAATTAGGCGTTCCAGTGTTAGGACTTTGCTACGGAGCACAGCTTATGATGCATGTGTTAGGCGGAAAAGTAGAACGTGCAGATGTACGTGAATATGGTAAGACAGAAGTATTAATAGACAAGACTCAGTCAAAGATTTTTGCAGATGTTTCACCAAAAACAGTTTGCTGGATGAGTCATTTTGATTATATATCACAGGTGGCACCGGGATTTGAAATCTCATCACACACAAAGGATTGCCCTTGTGCATCAGCAGAAAACGAAGAAAAGAAACTTTATGCAATACAGTTCCATCCAGAAGTACTTCACACACAGGAAGGAACAAAGATGTTATACAACTTCGTTCGTGGAGTTTGCCAGTGTTCAGGAGACTGGAGAATGGATTCATTTGTAGAAGAATCAATTAAGGCAATCCGTGAAAAAGTTGGCGATGGTAAGGTTTTATGTGCATTGTCAGGTGGTGTAGATTCATCAGTTGCAGCAGTAATGCTTTCAAAAGCCATTGGAAAACAGCTTACATGTGTATTCGTAGACCATGGCTTACTTCGTAAAAACGAAGGTGATGAAGTAGAAGCAGTATTCGGTCCTGACGGCCCATATGACTTAAACTTTATCCGTGTAAACGCACAGGAACGTTACTACAGCAAGTTAGCAGGAGTAAAAGAACCTGAACAGAAGCGTAAAATAATTGGTGAAGAATTTATCAGAGTTTTTGAAGAAGAAGCAAAGAAAATCGGAGCAGTTGACTTCCTTGTACAGGGAACAATTTATCCTGACGTTGTTGAAAGTGGTTTAGGTGGCGAATCAGCAGTAATTAAGTCACATCACAACGTAGGTGGATTACCTGACTGTGTAGATTTTAAGGAAATAATCGAACCACTTCGTGATTTATTTAAGGACGAAGTAAGAAAAGCCGGCTTAGAAATGGGTATACCTGAATATTTAGTATACCGTCAGCCTTTCCCAGGTCCGGGACTTGGAATCCGTATCATCGGTGAAGTAACAGCCGAAAAAGTTAAAATGGTACAGGATGCAGATGCAATTTATCGTGAAGAAATTGCAAATGCCGGATTGGATAAAACAATAGGACAGTATTTTGCAGCACTTACAAATATGCGTAGCGTAGGTGTAATGGGCGACGAAAGAACATATGATTATGCCATTGCACTTCGTGCAGTAAATACTGTAGATTTCATGACAGCAGAAGCTGCAGAAATACCTTACGAAGTATTGACAAAGGTAATGAGCAGAATCATAAACGAGGTGCGCGGGGTCAATAGAGTAATGTACGATTTGACAAGTAAGCCACCTGGAACTATAGAATTCGAATAAGCGAACGTATGTTCGAACACCCCATAAATAAAGGGAAAACACAGAATATAAGTCTCTTATGAGAACATTTTGAGAACAAAATCAAGAATAAGAAGAGTTATTTTGACTAATAAGTTGAAATAGCTCTTCTTTTTTGCTTGAAAAGCCGATAAATAAAGGAAATTGGAGCTTTAAGACGGATAAAAAAACAAATTATTTTAACATTGGTTACAAGAGTAAAAAGGAAGTTTATTAAAGGAAAAGGTATAGTGCCACTAACTCCTATTTGGAAAGTAAAAGGACTAAAGTAGAACTACGGTCAAACAAGAACAATTTAATCAAAAGAGAAAAAGGAGATTACAAATATGACAGACAAGATGTTTAAGGAAGTTGATGCACCTGAGCATTACAAGGCTGCAAATGATAAGAAAATAAGAATTAAGGACACAGGAAAAGTTCAGAAACGTACAGTTACAGACGAAAGAATCCCTGTGGTACCTGACACACCACAGACAGGCATTAATAGAAAAACAGTAGGAATGGTAGTTTCACTTATTTCATTATTAATTGCACTTGGATGTTTTGCACGCGTAAGAGCAAAGGACAAGTCAAAATACAATTTCAAATAGGATAAGGAGTTTTTTAATAAGCACAGAAAGATATATTTTACAACGGATAAAAAGAGAGAGTATGAGGTGTTTGCAGTGATGAGTGTTAACATACATGAGTTTGAATACTGGAAATTCGTAATGGCAAGGAATAAGGAAGAGCATGATGAGTTCATTGACAAGGTAGAGGAGCATAGTTTGTGGAGACAGGAGAATAAGCCCAAGTATGGAGAGCAGATGCTGATGTTGTCTACTTGCGATAATGGGAAAGGGGATGATTGTAGGATTGTGGTTATTGGAAAAAATATATAATAATAGCTAAATAACAAAACAAATTTAGTTATATAGATTTAGTTATATGATAGCCAATACTGATATTAGGACATTGAATGATATCAAATATGTTGAGAGATACATCTGATTTGGAATAAAGTGAAAAAATGGGATACGACATACCATAGTTTACATTTGAGATTGATTAAGAAGGAGAAAATGTATAGAAGAATTAAGAACAAGTCTCATATTTGATATTAAACTTAAGTAGTTTGTTTGCAAAAAAGTATTGTAAAAAAATATAATACACATTGGAATATTGTAAAAATGTATTATAGTAAGAGTTACAATAGGAGAAAAGTTGAAGTATTAATTATATGGATGAAAAATTATATAAAGAGTTAAGAAATATAACCGATGAAGAAAAGGAAATTCTTCAGGGAAGGGACAATATTGACCGTAGGCTTTATATGGAGCAGCAGTCGGATATAATAAATGCAAACAAGCTTTTGGAGCAGGGAAAGATTATTACAATCAGACCACATACAAGGTTTATACATTTTCCAAAGCATACTCACGACTATATTGAAGTAATTTATATGTGTTCGGGCAGTACCACACATATTATTAACGATAATAAGGTGGTTTTGGAGAAAGGTGAACTGTTATTTTTAAGTATGAATGCAGTGCAGGAGATTCTTCCGGCAAAGGAGAATGATGTTGCGGTTAATTTTATAATACTTCCGGAATTTTTTAACAAGGCACTTAATATGATTGAAATGGAAGAAAGTCCACTGAAAGATTTTATTATAGAATCTTTGGTTGGAAAAAAAGGCAATATAGGCTATCTTCATTTTAAAGTTGCAGATGTTTTGCCTGTGCAGAATCTTATTGAAAATTTAATATGGACCATAAAGAATGATTCCCTAAATAAGCGAAGCATAAATCAGATTACAATGGGACTTCTTTTTGTTCAGCTTTTAAACAATACAGACAGAGTTGAGGTGGGCAATAATAGCGACGATAGAAAGCTTTTGATTACAATTCTAAGATACATAGAAGAGAATTACAAAGATGGTGAACTAACTAATTTGGCAAAGAACCTTAATTATGATGTGTATTGGATTAGCAAGAAGATTAAGGAGCTGACGGGAAGTACTTATACGGATTTGGTTCAAAGAAAAAGATTAAATCAGGCAGTATATTACCTGACACAGACTAACATACTAATTGCAGATATTGGACTTGCAATTGGTTATGACAATTTAAGCTATTTTCATAGAATTTTTAAGGCAAGATTCGGAAAAACTCCAAAGCAGTACAGAGATAACTATAAGAAATAAATCAAAGAATTTAATAAAATTACAAATAAGGATACTTTTTAAAACAAAAATGTCCATATTTTTGTATACAGCATTTAATAAAATTTAGTAAGAAATATTATGTGTTAATAGATTACATAAAGGAGAAAAATATGATTAACAAAGATATTACAATAGATATAGAAGGAAATGAAGCAAAACTAACATTATACATTTTGGACAGTTCACCGGAATTATATTATGAAAAAAGACCAATTATTGTTTGTCCCGGCGGAGGTTATTCAATGGTGTCTGACAGAGAGGCAGAGCCAATTGCAATGAAGCTTGCATCAATGGGTTATCACGTGGCAGTTTTAAGATACTCAGTAAGTCCTGTCAGATATCCTATAGCTTTATTACAACTTGGAAAGGTAGTAAGTTACCTGTATGAAAATGCCGAACAGTATAATATTATAAAAGAGAAAATTGCAGTTATGGGCTTTTCAGCAGGTGGTCATTTAGCAGCAAGTTATAGCATTAAGTGGAATGAAAACTGGGTGGCAGAAAAGCTTGGCGTTAGCAGTGAAGAGCTTAGACCGGACAGAATGATTTTATGTTATCCGGTAATTACGTCAGGGGAGTTTGCACATAATGGTTCATTTGAATGCCTTTTAGGAGACAAATATGATGAGCTGAAAGATGAATTGTCAATTGAGAAGAATATTAATAAAGACACGCCAGCTTGTTTTGTATGGCATACAAAGACAGACAATTGCGTACCATATGAAAATACATTAATGTTAATTGATAGCTTAAAGGAAAAGAATATTCCTGTTGAAAGTCATATATTTGATAAAGGGGACCACGGTTTATCATTGGCTAATAAGGTTTCAATGGACAAAAATAAATGGGGTATAGAAGAGTCAGTGCAGGTATGGACTGACTATTTGGAAAAATGGCTGGATGTATGGAGAAATGAATAAAATCGCAAAGAATATATGAAAGAAGCAAAGATAAATAAAACGTTAAAGATTAAATATAAAAATAAAATCATAAAATCTAAATGAAAATTAAATAAAGTCATAATACCTAAATGATTTTAAAAGAATTGCAAATAAGGACACTTTTTTAAACAAAAGGTGTCCTTATTTTTGTGCCTTAAATTTGATAAATTTTAAATTAGAGAGAATGACAATTAATATTGGCGAAGAATTTACGGAGAGAAAAATTAAAAAGTAAGAACAAAGTTTAGAAAGAGGGGTGCATATGAACTATTATCTTGCAATAGACATTGGAGCTTCCAGTGGAAGACATATTCTTGGCTCGTTGGAGAATGGTCAGTTGAATCTGGAGGAAATATATCGTTTTGAAAATGGAATGAAGAAGAAAGAAGGTCATCTTGTGTGGGATACTAAGTATCTTTTTCATGAAATACTTGAAGGAATTAAAAAGTGTAAGGAAATAAATAAGATTCCAAAAAGTATAGCCATTGACACATGGGCAGTTGACTATGTTTTGCTTGATGAAAACGATGAAGTAATAGGAGATGTTTACGGATACCGTGATTCCAGAACTAAGGGGATGGATGAAGAGGTTTATAAACATATAACACCTGAAAGATTATATAGATTTTCAGGTATACAGAAGCAGTCATTTAATACTATTTATCAGCTAATGGCAGACAAAATTCAAAGACCTAAAGAGTTGGAGAAGGCGAAAACATTCCTTATGCTACCGGATTATTTTCAGTTTTTATTAACAGGAAAGAAGAAATCTGAATATACCAATGCAACATCAACCCAATTGGTTAAGGTAAATACAAGAAAGTGGAACAGAAAGCTTATGGCAGACCTTGGAATACCAAAGGATATGTTTTTAAGACTTAGCGAAACAGGACAGTATACAGGAAAAATAAGACCGGCAATTAGAGAAATAGTAGGTTTTAATGCCAATGTGGTTATGTGTGCAAGTCACGATACGGCATCAGCAGTAATGTCAGTGCCTGAAATTAGTGGTAATGGAATTTACATAAGTTCAGGAACATGGTCATTAATGGGTGTTGAAAGCGAAAAGGTTATTAATACTGAAAAAAGTATGAATGAAAACTTTACCAATGAAGGTGGTTATGAATATCGATACAGATATTTGAAAAACATTATGGGACTGTGGATGATTCAGTCAGTAAGACACGAATTGGATGATAAGTATTCTTTTGCAGAACTTTGTGAAATGGCAGAAGAATGTAAAACATTTCCGTCAAGAGTGGACGTAAACAGTGATGAATTTCTTGCACCAGAATCTATGATTGATGCCATTAAGGAATATTGTAAGAAGACTAATCAGCAGATTCCTGAACAAATAGGTGAGATTGCAACAGTAATCTATCAGAGTCTTGCAGAAAGCTATGGACAGACAGTAAAAGAAATAGAGGAAAATACAGGCAGAACTTATGAGGCAATTTATATTGTAGGTGGAGGTTCCAATGCAGAATACTTAAACAAGTTAACGGCAAATGAAAGAGGAAAGACTGTATATGCAGGACCTTTAGAAGCAACAGCCATAGGTAACATAATGGCGCAGGCAATAAGAGATGAGCAAATCGAAAATCTTACGGAAGCAAGAAAATGCGTAATGAACTCATTTCAAATCAAAAAATACCAACCGGACAATAATTAAGAGTAAACCATTACGAAAAATTAAATAATAGAAATGCTAAATAACAATTACACAAAATTAAATAATAAAAATGTCAAATAACAATTATACAAAATCGAATAGCAAAAAAATTAAAAAGTACACTTATAAATTAAAGGAGAAATATTATGGCAAACGAAAGATTTGAATCAGCAAAAATTGAATATGAAAATATTGGAGTGGATGTTGAAGCGGCAATAAACAGATTAATGAATGTACCTGTATCAATGCACTGCTGGCAGGGCGATGACGTAAAGGGATTTGACCAGGACGGACCTTTAACAGGAGGAATTCAGACAACAGGAAATTATCTGGGAAAGTCAAGAACACCGGAAGAACTAATGGCGGATATGGATAAGGCTATGTCTTTAATTCCGGGAAAAAAGAAAATTAATCTTCATGCAAGTTATGCAATTTTTGAAGAAGGCGAAGTAGTAGACAGAGATAAGATTTGTGTGGAATCAAAGGTATTTGGAATAGGAGTTGAATCATATACTGCAGGTTCAGCAGAATTTACTTTAAGTTTTGCCGCAAGTCATGAGGGATGCCTTCCATTAATGGATAACGGACATTATCACCCAACAGAATTGGTATCTGATAAGATTCCGGCATTATTGTGTTATTATCCTGAAATTGCCCTTCACATAACAAGAGGTGTCAGATGGGATAGCGATCATGTTTTACTTTTGGATGATGAAACAAAAGAGATTGCAAAAGAAATCGTAAGATGCAATGCTCTGGATAGAGTTTATATGGCTTTGGATTATTTTGATGCAAGCATTAACAGAATTTCAGCCTGGGTAGTTGGTATGCGTAGCTGGCAGAAGGCTTTGCTTAATGCAATGCTTATGCCTAATGAAGCGTTAAAGAAACTTCAGAATGAAAGCAGATTTACAGAACTTATGGCAATTCAGGAAGAATTAAAGACAATGCCATTTGGTGATATTTGGAAAGAATATTGTAGGAGATGTGGTGTTGATGAAGATATTACATGGTTTACAAAGGTAACTGAATACGAAAATCAGGTGCTTTCAAAGAGAAACTAATTATGATTGCGTGAGTGCAAAGTAGGTCACAATTCTTGCACTCAAAAAAATAATATTAGAAAAAGGAGAATAACAATGAATTTTTATGATATAGAATTTGTAAAAGGATTTATACGTATGTGTGATGACGGATGGCAGCAGGGATGGCATGAAAGAAATGGTGGAAATCTTTCATATAGATTATCAGAAAAGGATGTAGAGAAAGCTAAGGAGTATTTTAAGGAAGATGATAAGTGGCAGAGCATAGGTGCCAGTGTTCCGGATCTTGCAAATGAATATTTTATGGTAACAGGA
>ENA-OPCV01001709-OPCV01001709.1-human-gut-metagenome-genome-assembly--contig:-NODE-1709-length-15468-cov-2.808473_pt1 | contig 15468 bp, 10 predicted proteins | sample MGYA00241257_ERZ501494 | MGnify/ENA primary metagenome ERZ501494 (study PRJEB25962, sample SAMEA2042618) | human gut metagenome | biome: human gut; feature: human-associated habitat; material: faeces...
ACGGATGGTAAGTAAGTCGGTTAATGTCTGGGTAGGATGTTGATGACCACCGTCGCCGGCGTTGATAACAGGAATAGAAGAAGCCATAGAAGCTACTAACGGAGCACCTTCTTTCGGGTGGCGCATAGCACAGATGTCAGCGTAACAGGATACAACGCGGATTGTATCGGCAACACTTTCACCCTTTGAAGCGGAACTGGAATCAGCTGATGAAAAACCAAGAACTTTACCGCCAAGGTTCATCATAGCAGCTTCAAAGCTGAGACGGGTACGGGTGCTTGGCTCATAGAATAAAGTTGCCAGTCTTTTATCATCGCAGACATGTGCGTATTTATCAGGGTGTTTCTCAATATCGCTGGCCAGGTCAAGAAGAGTATTTAACTCATCAACAGACAGATCCAGCGGACTCATTAAGTGTCTCATTTCATACCTCCATATTTTACTGGTTCAGGAATTTTTATTTAATCCTTCATAACATCATATAATAATCAGGTGCTTTTTTCAAGAGAGTTTTCCAAGTATTTTCTCAAAAAAAAGTCCGGCTCCGAACCAGAGGGGAGCGTAGTCCGGTCTTATCAGTCCCCGGTAATTCAGAGGAGTGTTGCTGTAGTCCCAGGGACACATATGAAAACAGCGCAAAAGAGCACCGCTGATAAATTCCACGAAGAAAAATCCGACAGTATAAATGCAGCCGCGGACAAAAAGCGGGACAGCAGAAAGTTTACCGGAGAGCGGGCGGATGATGGCACCGCATCCGTAAATGGGAAACATTAAAAGGGAAGTTTTTCCTGTCATGGTAAGTTCTCCTGAAAGGATGGAATGCAGTCCGGTCCAGAGGATTTCCATGCACCAGCCCGTCAGACCGCAGAGAATGAAAGCTTTTTTCATAGGTAACGCTCCTGTATAAATTTCTATGATTCTAGTATTGCCTGCCTTGAAAAAAACATACACGTAGGATATAATGAGAACACGTTATTACACTATAGCAATGAGGTGCCTTATGCGCAAAAGGAACGTGTGGAGGGGATCTCATGGAAATAAGAGGAGTTTATTATGAATTATCAGGAAAGCCGGGAGTACATAGACAAAATCACCCGGGAAATTCCCAGTGTCCTGGGACTGGATCATATGCGTGAGCTGATGAAACGTCTTGGAAATCCACAGGATGATCTGAAATATGTGCATATAGCCGGTACCAATGGCAAGGGTTCTGTCATTGCTTTTTTGTATTCTGCTTTATCAGGTGCGAGATATCGCATTGGAAGATATGTTTCGCCTACCCTGTATTCTTACAGAGGCAGGATGGAAGTTTCGGGAAGCAGGATCAGCAGAGAGGACTTTGCTGCTTATATTACACAGGTGTCTGATGTTATTGCTGCTATGACAAAGGATGGTTATCCCCATCCCACTGCATTTGAAATAGAGACTGCGGTGGCATTTCTGTTCTTTAAAAAAGAGAATTGTGATCTCGTTTTGCTGGAAGTGGGAATGGGCGGAAATCTGGACGCCACAAATATTATTAAGAATACGCTGCTGGCAGTGCTGGTATCGATCAGTATGGATCATATGTCTTTTCTTGGAAATACTCTGGCACAGATCGCAGAGAAGAAAGCCGGGATCATCAAAGACGGCTGCAGAGTGGTGACTGCCAGACAGAAGCCGGAAGCAATGCAGGTGATCGAGAGGATCAGCAGAGAACATGGTACAAAATGTACCATAGCAGATGCTTCTGAGGCAGAGGTGCTAAAGGAAAGCTGCCTTGGACAGACAATCCGGTACAGGGGTGAAGAGTATGAGATTCCGCTGGCTGGTGTTTATCAGAAGGAAAATGCAGTAGTTGCGCTGAATGCTTTAAAAGTATTGGATGAGCTGGGCTTTCCCACTGCTGCGGAGCAGAAAAAAGAAGGGCTTCGCACAGTAAACTGGAACGGACGGTTTACAGTTATCTGTAAAAAACCGCTGTTTGTGGTAGACGGGGCTCATAATCCTGCTGCTGCGGATATGATGGCAGCTTCAATAGAGCATTATTTTAAGGGAAAACGGATCATCTATATTATGGGAGTGTTTGCAGATAAGGATTACAGAAGTGTGATTCAGAAAACTGCGCACTTTGCAGACCGGATACTTACGATCCAGACTCCGGATAATATAAGGGCGTTGCCTGCCGGAGAGCTGGCGAAGACTGTCAGTGAATACAATCCCAATGTACAGGCAATGGATACGATTAAAGATGCAGTGGAGGAGGCTTTTTCACTTGCCGGGGAACAGGATGTGATCATTGCCTTTGGTTCTCTTTCCTTTATCGGAGAGATGACTGATATTGTAGAGAATTTGTGAAAGTAAAAAGGTATAACATAAATGATAGATTTACAGGAATGCAGAAATGAAATAGATAAGATCGACAGCGATATCATACGTCTTTTTGAACAGAGAATGAAGGTGTGTGAGGATGTTGCAGAATATAAGATACGTACAGGAAAGAAGGTTCTGGATCCGGAAAGAGAGAGACAGAAGCTGGAGGTCCTGAGAGGTAAGGCGCATGGAGAATTTAATCAGCTTGGTGCGCAGGAGCTTTTTCAGCAGATCATGGCGATCAGCCGTAAGAGACAGTATCAGCTTCTCACAGAGCATGGAATCGAGGACGATGAGAAACTGGAAATGGTAGATGCACTTCCGCTGAAAGATGTAAGAGTTGTCTTTCAGGGTGTGGAAGGTGCATACAGCTATGCTGCAATGAGGGAATATTTCCAGGACGATATTGAGAGTTTTCATGTAAAAACCTGGCGCGATGCAATGGAAGCAGTTGTGGAGGGAAGAGCAGACTATGCGGTACTTCCCATTGAGAATACAACTGCCGGTATTGTGGCTGATATTTATGATCTTCTTACAGAGTATGAGCTTAGCATTGTAGGAGAACAGATCATCCGTCCGGAGCATGTACTTCTGGGACTGCCGGATGCTGAACTGGAGGATATCAGACAGGTATGTTCTCATCCTCAGGCACTTTCCCAGTGTGGAAAATATCTGGAATCTCATCCGGACTGGAAGAAGAAAGAGATGGAAAATACTGCCGGTTCTGCCAAGAAGATAAAAGAAGACAATGACAAGACGCAGGCAGCTATTGCCAGCAGACAGGCAGGAGAGCTTTACGGACTGAAGATCCTGGCTGAGAATATCTGCTATAACGGACAGAATGCCACACGTTTTGTGATCGTGAGTAAGAAACCGATCTATGTGAAGGATGCACATAAGATCAGTATTTTCTTTGAACTGCATCATGAGAGCGGAACTCTTTACAATATGTTGTCTCACATTATTTATAATGGACTGAATATGACGAAGATTGAATCCCGCCCGATCACAGGGAAGAACTGGCAGTACCGTTTTTTTGTTGATTTCGAGGGAAATTTAAAGGACAGTGCAGTGAAGAATGCCCTGAGAGGAATTGAGGCAGAAGCTGACAGAATGAGAATTTTGGGAAATTATTAAAAATCATTTCCATAATGCCAGAGCGTGTTTGAAAAATCATTTCCACAATCTGCACGTCCCACTTTGCGGCATATTTTGCGTAAAGCATTTTTCAAACACACTCTGGTACATCGTTTTCGAAATAATTATACCACTCACAGCAGAACAATAAGATAAAACAACAAGGTAAGAAGGAAGTAATAAAAAATGGCTAGATTAAATGAATGCATCTTATACCGTAACTTTGAACATGGAGAAATCCTTGATAAAATGGCAGAACTGATGAATGCCTGGGAAAAGAAAGCACCTGATCTGAAAGAAAAGGAAGGGCTGTTCTTTGAGTGTGCCAACGGACTGGTGGAAACTGCCGGCGCTTATGGATTTTCCGGAAATTTATGGCACTGTTATCTGACATTTCTTCTGGTAAATAATGAAAATGCATTCAGTACAGCCTGTGAGATCAGAGGGGCTGTCAACGGAAGTATTAATGAACTGGCACTGAATGATTTCGGTGTGTTTAAAGAACTGTATGATTTTGACCTGACTGTACTGGATGAGGCATTTGGAATTTCCTGCTGTAAGGTTCTCGGTGATTATACCAACACCGGAAGTAACAGCAAGATGTTTAATTCCCGTATCAGAGACCGTATCTGTGATCTGAGCAAAACGCTGGCAGCAGCGGAGTCCACAGAGGAATTCATGAAGGATATGGTACAGTTTTATAAGGATTTTGGTGTGGGTAAGCTGGGATTACATAAGGCTTTTCGTGTAGGCCATGATGAGAATGATAATGTGGAGATCCAGCCGATCACAAGGATCGCTCATGTGAAACTGGAAGACCTGGTCGGATATGAAATCCCGAAGCAGAAACTGATCGAGAATACAGAAGCTTTCGTAAGAGGCAGAAAGGCAAACAACTGTCTGCTTTTTGGTGATGCGGGTACAGGTAAATCCTCAAGTATCAAGGGAATCCTGAACCGTTATTATGATGAGGGACTTCGTATTATCGAGGTGTATAAGCATCAGTTTCAGGATCTGAATGATGTGATCGCCCAGATCAAGAACAGAAACTATAAATTCATTATCTATATGGATGATCTGTCATTCGAGGAATTTGAAATCGAATATAAATATCTGAAGGCAGTGATCGAGGGGGGTCTGGAGAAGAAGCCGGACAATATCCTGATCTATGCAACAAGTAACAGAAGACATCTGGTAAGAGAGAAATCCAGTGACAAGCTGGAGATCATGGATGATGACGATCTGCATTCCTCCGATACAGTGCAGGAGAAGCTTTCACTGGTTTATCGTTTTGGTGTCCGTATTTACTATGGCGCACCGAGCAAAAAAGAATTCCAGACAATTGTGAAAGCTCTCGCAGAGAGAAACGGAATTACCATGCCGGAGGACGAACTGCTTCTGGAAGCAAATAAGTGGGAGCTTTCCCATGGAGGACTTACAGGACGAACTGCACAGCAGTTTATCGACCATCTGCTGGGTGTGGAGAAGGAATAAAAAAGCAAATAGATGAATGGTAAAGGGGGAACGCATATGGCAGTCATGACATTTGCAGCCATTGACATCGGATCTTATGAAGTCAGCATGAAGATCTTTGAGATGTCAAAAAGAATTGGTTTTCGTGAACTGAATGATGTCAGATACAGTCTGGAAATCGGAAAGGGTGTCTATTCTGACGGAAAGATCGATTCAGAAATGCTGAATGTTTTATGTGAGGTGCTGAACGACTTTAAGAGGCTGATGCAGGACTTTGGGGTGGAAGAGTATCGTGCCTGCGGCACCAGTGCATTCAGAGAACTTGTGAATCCGCTGCTGATCATTGAACAGATCTATCAGCGTACAGGAATGAAAATTGAAATATTAAGCAGTGCAGAACAGCATTTCCTTGGGTACAAATCAATTGCTGCTATAGAAAAGGGATTCAAAAAGATGATCCAGAAAGGCACCGCGATCCTGGATGTGGGCGGCGGAAGCCTTCAGGTTTCCCTCTTTGACAAGGATGCTCTGGTCACTACCCAGGGACTTAAAATGGGAAGTTTAAGAATCCGCCAGCGTCTGCAGGAACTGGAGAAAACAACCATTCATTATGACAAGCTGGTTGAGGAATTTATCCGAAATGACCTGATGAGCTTTCAGCGTCTGTATCTGAAGGATAAGGAGATCAGGAATGTGATCCTGATGGGAGATTTTATTACAGATATGATCTTCCAGGAGGAAATGGAAGACAGGATCATTACAAGGGAAGAATTTATGAAACGCTATGAGGATACAGTTGGAAAATCTGTTGACCTGCTGGCACAGGAGATGGAGATTGATCCGGAATATGCATCCCTTGTTGTGCCGACCATGGTAGTGTGCAGAAATTTTATTGATATTTTCAATGCAGAGTCTCTCTGGGCACCAGGTGTTTCCCTGCTGGATGGAATTGCCTATGATTTTGCGGAGAAGAAAAAATTTCTCAAAAGTGTCCACAATTTTGAAAATGACATTCTGGTTACATCAAAGAACATTGCGAAACGCTATTCCAGCAGTAAGAGCCATATCCAGGGAACTATGAATCTTTGCCTGAATATCTTTGACAGTATGAAGAAGGTTCATGGTATGGGAGCAAGAGAACGTCTGTTATTGCAGATCGCGGCACTGCTTCATGACTGTGGCAAATATATCAGTATGGAAAAGGTTTCCGAGTGTTCCTATCAGATCATTATGTCTACAGATATCATTGGGCTGTCCTTTATGGAACGCCAGATGATCGCATGTGCGGTCAGATTCAATAATTCTGCGTTTGTTTATTATGATGAACTTTACAGTATGGGAATCGCTATTGACAGAGAGAGCTATATCAAGGTGGCAAAGATGACTGCAATCCTTCGCCTGGCAAATGCCATGGACAGAAGTCATTATCAGAAAGTAAAAGGAATCAAAGCAGTGCTCAAAGACAGAGAACTGCAGATGATCGTGGATTCTGCACAGGACATTTCCCTGGAACTGGGACTGCTGAAAGATAAAGAGGCATTTTTTGAAGAAGTATTTGGCATTCGTCTGGTTCTCAGACGCAAGGGCAGAGCGTAAAGGAGGATGAACTTATGGACTTTGAAAAATTTGAAAAGAAAGAATATTTCGTGAATCGCGAGCTGAGCTGGCTCAAATTTGATGAGCGTGTTCTGAGTGAAGCAAGAGATAAAAATCTTCCTTTGTTTGACAGACTGAAGTTCTTAAGCATTACCGCATCCAATCTGGATGAATTCTTTATGGTGCGTGTGGCGTCTCTTAAGGATCAGGTACATGCAGGATATCATAAAACAGACATTGCAGGAATGACAGCCAAGGAGCAGTTAAAAGAAATCAGTGTCCGTACCCATGAACTGGTTCATGTACAGTATAATACACTGAACCGTTCTCTGATCCCTGCGCTTGAGAAAGCCGGAATGCACCTGGTGGCAGCCCATGAGAATCTTACAGAAGCACAGAGTGTATTTGTAGACAGATACTTTGAGGATAATGTATATCCGGTACTTACACCGATGGCGATGGATTCTTCCAGACCGTTTCCGCTGATCAGAAACAAGACATTAAATATCGGTGCTCTGATCTCTAAGAAGGAGAAGAGTGATAAACTCAGCAAAAAGGATAAAACAGGAGAACTTCTGTTTGCTACAGTGCAGGTTCCGTCTGTGCTTCCAAGGGTGGTGCAGATTCCGTCAAAGAAGGATGGAGATACCACAGTGATCCTGCTGGAAGAGATTATTGAAAGAAATATTGACAAACTTTTCCTGAGTTATGATGTGATATGTGCCCATCCTTACCGTATTATGCGTAATGCGGATCTTACCATCGATGAAGATGAGGCAGAGGATCTGCTGGTGGAGATCCAGCGCCAGTTAAAGAAACGTCAGTGGGGTGAGGTTATCCGTCTGGAAGTAGAGGATAAGATGGATGAACGCCTGCTGAAGATTCTGAAAACGGAATTTGATATCAAAGAGGCAGATATTTTTGAGATAAACGGACCTCTGGATCTTACCATGCTTATGAAAGTATATGGTGCGGATGGCTTTGATGCTTACAAGACACCGAGATATCAGCCGGCACCTGTACCGGAATTTCAGAATGAGAAGGATATTTTCCAGGTGATACGTGAGGGCGATGTATTCCTGCATCATCCTTATATGAGCTTCGATCCTGTTGTAAATTTCGTACGTCAGGCAGCAAAAGATCCGGATGTTCTGGCTATTAAACAGACTCTGTATCGTGTCAGCGGCAATTCACCGATCATTGCTGCCCTTGCGCAGGCAGCAGAAAACGGCAAACAGGTTTCCGTGCTGGTAGAGCTGAAAGCACGTTTTGATGAAGAAAATAATATTGTATGGGCGAAGAAGCTGGAGAAGGCAGGATGTCATGTAATTTATGGTCTGGTAGGCCTTAAGACACACAGCAAGATCACACTGGTTGTGCGCAGGGAAGAGACAGGAATCCGCCGTTATGTGCATCTGGCAACCGGAAACTACAATGATTCCACTGCCAAACTCTATACAGACTGCGGTATCTTTACCTGCGATGAACGTTTTGGTGAAGATGCAACAGCAGTATTTAACATGCTCTCTGGATATTCTGAACCGAAAAGCTGGAATAAGCTGATCGTAGCACCAATCTGGATGAAGGACAGGTTCTTAAGCCTGATTGAACGTGAGGCAGAGAATGCGAAGAAAGGACTTCCGGCGTTAATCCGCGCAAAGATGAATTCTCTCTGTGATCCGAAGATTATTGCTGGATTGTATTATGCATCTTCCTGCGGAGTTCAGGTGGAGCTTCTGGTAAGGGGTATCTGCTGTCTGAAAGTAGGAGTGCCGGGAATCAGTGAGAATATTCATGTCCGTTCTATTGTAGGGGAATTTCTGGAGCATAGCCGTATTTTCTATTTTGAAAACGGCGGAAACCCGGAAATCTATATGGGAAGTGCGGATTGGATGCCGCGTAACCTTGACCGCAGGGTAGAGATTGTTTTCCCTGTGGAAGATGAGAAGATTAAGAAAGAGCTGGAGCATGTACTTGATCTGGAGTTTAAGGATAATGTAAAAGCTCATATCCTGCAGCCGGATGGAACTTATGTGAAGCCGGATAAACGAGGCAAAGCCCAGATTAACTCTCAGATGGAATTCTGTATTGAGGCAACTGAGAAAGCAGCACTTCATAAACACGAAGAAAAGAAATCCCGCGTATTCATTCCAGCAGAGCCTGCGGAGGATATAGAGGAATAAGAAACAGTCAGAAACAGAAATAAATAACTGGGAAATGCCATGGAAAGCGGTGGAGCTGCCATGGCATTTCTTCTCTGGGACAAAAAAATAAAAATTTTTTTGTGGCAAAAACCGCATAAATACAGGGCTTTTTGAACGAAAAATTCGAGAAAAATAAAAAAATTGAAATTTTTTTAAAAAAGTACTTGCATTTTAGAAAAAGATGGTGTATATTAAACGAGTCGACAGCGAAGAGCAAACGACAGATAAACAAATGGCCAGTTGGTCAAGGGGTTAAGACGTCGCCCTCTCACGGCGAAAACACGGGTTCGATTCCCGTACTGGCTGCTACAAAATAGTGAGAATTTAACCAGAGCTTAGGCTCTGGTTATTTTTTTATCAGGGATTTCTCCTGACATGTTGTATGTCTTCGCAGACAAAAATGATTCACGAACCTGGAGCTTTCATCTGACAATAGAGGAGTAATACTTGGAAAGGAAGAACGATATGGTCACTGATGAAGAACTTTATGGGCAATATCTGTGCGGTGATGAGACAGGACTTGAACTATTGATAAAAAAATACGGCGATCCGCTGACCTTATACATCGATGGTTATCTGCATGATGTCCACGAAGCGGAGGATTTAATGATGGAAACCTTTTCCTGGCTGTTTACGAAAAAGCCCCGCATCCGGGATGGATGTTTTAAGGCTTACCTCTATAAAGCAGCGCGGCACATGGCTTTACGCCACAAAAGCAGACGGCGGATTATCTTCAGTCTTGACAACCTGACCAGAGAAGCGGAGGCACAAACGCTGGTAGAGGAGGTCGTCCGCACAAAAGAGCGAAACCAGATCCTGCATCTCTGCATGGACGAGTTAAATCCAGATTATAGGGAGGCTCTTTATCTGACCTATTTTGAGGGCATGAGCTATCAACAGGCCGCTGAGGTTATGGGGAAAAGTGTAAAGCAGATTACAAATATGGTGTACCGGGGGAAAGAGCGTTTACGCGGATTATTGAAACGGGAGGGTATTACAAATGCTGAAAGATGAGGAACGGATTGCGGAGGTAAAACGGCGTATTGCAAAAAAAGAACAACAGCAGAGACTGCGGCGCAGACGGATTATCTCTGCTGTCTGTATAGCGGCATGTTTTGCAGTAATCGTTGGGGTTTCCTTTGCCATGCCCGGTATTGTCGGACAGATCGAACCCGGTACTTCTTCAGGCTTTGAAACTGCGGCAACAATTTTGGGCGGCAGCACCGCATTGGGATATATAGTGATCGGACTGTTGGCTTTTGTTCTCGGCGCGTGCGTGACTATTCTGTGTTTTCGCATCCATCAGCTGAACAAAGAGGAGCAGACGGAGAAACAAAAGGAGGACAATGGGGATGGAGCTGATCAGTAACCTTTTTCAATTCGCTGTTACCCTGTTGGGCTTTTGTATGAGTGGTATTCGGTATCTAAAAGGTCGAAAACAGACATATTTCCTGCTGACCTGCTTTTACGGCTGCTTTGCCCTTGGCTCTCTTTACTGGACGCTGTATCTGCTTTTGTTTTCTGAAACGCCGCAGGTCTTTTATGTGTCAGAGTTCGGCTGGATAGCCAGCGTGATTTTCCTTTATCTTCTGCAATACACCCTTTCCTCTGCAGAGGAAAGAGACTTTTCGACACGGAAATCTCTGATAGCTCCTCTGATCGGCGTTCCGCTTTGTGTATTTTACTGTACTTTTGGGGATGTTCTCTCCAATCTGCTCTGGTGTGGCATGATGATCGTTGTTTCTTATCATTCCATCCGGGGTCTTGCTTATGCGCAGATACAGACGGGAACAGCGTGTAAGATGCGGTATTTCCACATTGGGGTACTGTGCTATGTGGCGGTGGAGTATGTCCTTTGGATCTCCGGCTGCCTGTGGCCGGGCTATTCCATTTCCGCTCCCTATTGCTGGCTTGATCTTCTGCTTACAGGCTGCCTGTTTGCATTGCTGCCAGCCACAGGAAAGGCGGTGCAGGTATGACATATATTGAAAACGTATTTCTTTGCATGGCCTCGCCTCTGCTGATCGCCGCTCTGTGTATGGGAAAGCGGCAGAGAAAATTCTTTCTGTTCTGCTTTGCCGGGATGGGTGTCTGTCTACTTTCCGCATACATCAACACCTTTTTCGCTGCACTTTATAAAGCGGACACCTTTGCAGCTACCACAGAGATCGCCCCGGTGGTGGAGGAAGTGATGAAACTTCTGCCATTGCTCTTTTATCTGCTGATATTTGAGCCGAAAGCGGAGCAGATCAAAAATGCTGCCGTGATCACAGCCCTTTCCTTTGCCACATTTGAGAACGTCTGCTATCTGATCCAAAACGGAGCCGGTCATTTTTCTTTTATTTTCTTCCGGGGTATTGGGACAGGAGCCATGCACGTGATCTGTGGGGCTATTGTCGGCGGTGGCCTTGCATATGTGTGGCAGAGAACATGGCTGAAGATTGCCGGAACCTGCGGTCTGCTGGGAGCAGCAATCACCTTTCACGCAATTTATAATCTTCTGATCGCCTATGGCGGTGCAGCACAGTATATTGCTTATCTGCTGCCTGTACTGATCCTGGCAGCGGGAAAACTGATCTTCCGCAGTTCGATACAATAATATAACCTGATTTTTCGCTTTTGGGAGCTGTTTCGGCAGCTCTCAAATTTTTTTGAAAAAATTTGATTTTCAGGTGAGAGTTTTTCGCTTTTTTTGTACCTATATAAGTGAAAGGACTTTTAAGACTGTTTTTGTGGAAGGAGGTTGGAAGGCATGTACGATACAGAAAAGCGTATCGAATTGGTAAAAAAGCGAATGCATGAATACCACCGCCGCCAGGAGCGGCGCACAGTCTGCCGTCTGTCCGTTCTGTGTGCCCTGTGCTGTTCCTGTCCCTTGTGGGGGCAATGGGGATCATGCAAAGCCGGCCAATAAACGCCACGGGAATGTACGGCACAATTCTGCTGCATGAGGGCGCAGGCGGCTATGTGTTGGTGGCTGTCATTTCCTTTACTGTGGCAGTCGTGATTACCGCATTATGTATCAAATTCAGAAAAAGAGAACAAAAGAGTCAAGACGCAGAAGATCATGTATAAAGAAAGGAGAGGTGAACGTATGAAGAAAAAGTTATTAGCCGGGATTCTGGCGCTTGCACTGTGTTCCACCAATATGCCCCCCCAGACCATATTTGCGGGGGAATTTACTTCAGGAAATCCGGATGTAGTGTCTGAGGAAGAAACTCCGGAGATTTTTACCAATGAGGAGCAGGAAGCAGCAGGAGAGACAAATGAGGACTTGTTTGTATTCAGTTCGGAGGAGGCTCCTGAATTTAACGATACCCCCGATGAGGCAATGGCTGCTACGGAAAATGCACAAAATGGAGTAATTGATTTAACTGAGGATGCTAATGTTACGGACGGAGTTTATACCATAAATATAGCAGAAGATTACAAATTCACATGCAAGAAAAGTCCGGAAACGTCAAATAGAATTGTGGTTGATGGAACGAATACTTCAGAGCAAGACAACATCAACATTTATCTTGATAACGTAAATATCAAAACATCTGCTGGTTCGGCACTGCAAATAAATAATAATGTTAAAGCTACAGTTACTATCTATTTAACAGGCATAAATAACCTTACAACAACTAATCAAAGCTCTGCTGGTTTACAGAAAGATAACGAAGCTCAGCTTATAATAACCAATGCTTCAGACACTACTACAGGAATCTTAAAAGCTAGTAGTGATGGGAGTGGGTATGGTGCCGGAATTGGTAGCGGCAATTACGGATCTTGCAATAATATTACTATTAAAAGTGGTTCTGTAACTGCTAGTTCCACGAGTGGTGCCGGAATTGGTGGCGGCCTTTACGGATCTTGCAATAATATTACCATTAGTGGCGGTTCTGTAAATGCACAAGTTGGTTGCACTCCTCACCAGAATTTGGATAGCTCTGGTAGCTACGACCCTAAAAGCCCTGAAGTGTATCTCTGCGTTATTCCTAATACAAAAACTAAATCAGTAGCTATAGATAATAAAGTCTGGGAACCATCTAATCATAAAGCGGTTGAATCTACGAATACAAATCTATATGCATGGCTAACCGGAGAAGATCATCTTATAACTGTTGAAAAAGAGACTAAAAGTTATATCTTTAATTCAAATTCAGGGACATTTAGTGAAGGTAAACGTGATGTTACCAGTGATATTTTTGAATTTAACGGTTCTGAGTTTACTTATGATGGAAACACACACTCTCCTAACATCACTACGAAGAACAACATTAAAGGTGTAGGAAACTTCACTGTAAAATATTTCAAGGAAGATAATTTGCAAGCCGAGATAAACGAGCCTAAAGATGTTGGTACTTATATTGTAAAGATTACTGCTGTAGAAGAGGGCGATTTTTACAATGCATATTCTGGTTATTTAACAAACGACAATTGGAAATTTGCTATTAATCTTACCCCTACAATTACTACATATAAAGATGAGTATGATGGAAATCCTCATCCAGTTATCAGTATTGAAGAAAGTACAATTCCACCAAATAGTATTATTGAATACAGTGTTGATAATGGACAAACATGGTATATTTTGAATTCTAACGATAATATTCCTACTGTAAGTACGGTAAGGGAAGCAGAAAATACTAAAATTTTTATACGGATATCCAATTTCAATTCCAATTCCAATGATGATACCTGGACTTCACAAGAATATCAAGCAATCATCAAGCGAGCAACCTCAACACCAAATTTTCCATCAATAGACACAATCTCCGTTCCATGGTCCTGTAAGAAAGTAAAAGATATTGATCCTAATTCTCTTCCTCAAAACTGGAATTGGCAGGCAAACGATGCAAATAATGATTTACAGGTTGGAAATAATTCTGCTACCGCAATTTACAATGGCAGTGATAAGGGAAATTACGAAAAAGAAACTTTCACTTACACAATCATCAGAAAGGAATGTGAACACAAAAATACCGTGGGATGCTACTACTCCTCTCCATCCTGTACTTCCAACGGTTACAGCGGAGATACCTATTGTAACGACTGCGAGAGAACCATCTATTACGGCTCCACGATTTCCGCATACGGCCATGACTATGATAACGGTGTTATCACTACAGAACCAACTGCCGAAACCGACGGAATCATAACTTACACCTGTAAACGATGCAAACATCAGGATACAAAAAACCTCGGAAAACTTGGTGACGGGGAACCTTATATTGAGGGAAGTTTCCAGAAGAAAGGCTGGGATGCTGTCAACGGTCTGATCAAGACTTCCAAAGAAAAAGATACCATTTCCATTACCCTGAATGGTGCCAAGGTACTTCCTGCCACTGTTTTATCCGAAATAAAAGGCAAAGATATTTCCCTGAATCTCGATATGGAGAATGGTTTCATCTGGAAGATCAACGGTACTTCCATTACAGCAGAAACACCTGCGGATATAGATCTTTCTGTTACAAATACAGAAGAATATATTCCGGCAGCATTATACAGCCTGATATCCACAAATCAGAATGATTTCGGTTTCCATCTCGGAAGAAACGGAGCTTTCGATTTCCCGGCTGTGCTTTCTGTAAAGGCAGATGCTTCCTGTGCAGGACTTATGGCAAATCTGTTCTGGTATGATGCTGAGAATGGGGTTCTGCAGTGCATCCAGACTGTAACTGTAGGCGGTGCATTTGAGCGCAGTATTCCATATGCTGACTTTACCCTTTCCAAAGGACAGGATTATTTCATAGCATTTGGTACAGAATCTCTCAATGGAAGAGTTATTCACACAGACGGAAGTATCACAGATGAAAACGGCGCATACCTGCGACCTGCCAACACAAAGATTTCCAGCCATTCCATTGACAGAAACAAGCTTACTGTCAAACTTTCCAAAGGATGTGCAGGTGCTCAGGGTTATGACTTCGTGATCAGTAAGAAATCAAATATGCTCCAGACCGGGAAATTCAGCCAGACCGTTTCCTCAACCGGCAAGCCACAGGCATCTTTCAGATATCTGGCAAAAGGTACCTGGTATGTGGCAGCCCGAAGCTGGGTTCTGGATGCACAGGGCAATAAGGTCTATGGTTCCTGGACAAAGATCAAGAAGATCAAGATCACTGTTGTTACACCACAACAGCCAAAGATCAAGAATATCACTGTAAAAGGAAACACTGTGACTGTTACTTACACAAAATGCAAAAATGCCACAGGTTATGAAATCCTGCTGGGAAACAAATACAAAACCTCCGCAGGTGAGAAATATCCGGTTAAGAAATATCTGAAACGTACAGAAGGCAAAAATACCGTAACTGTAACCTTTACAAACGTAAAGAAAGGCACCTGGTATGTGACAGTACGTTCCTGGAATAAGACCTCCAAAAATAAATCCAGAGTTTACAGTCCATATTCCGATATAAAAAAATTCAAAGTCAAAAAATAGTTTATAGTAAAGTAATAAAAAATCTCCTGTGATTGCAACCAGAATCACAGGAGATTTTTTATTACTTTTTCAGATCAATGTTTCTTATTTTACCACACGAACTCTGGAAACACCTTCAATTGCTTTCAGCTCATCCAGTGCTTCTTTAGAAGCTGCGCATTTCAGAGGGGCACTTTTTGAGAAATAAAGAAAAAGTGACATACTGAATTCCGTTTTGTTCTAAGCTGTGATATAATTTAAAAGCTGCCGAACCTCCAGCAGAAAGGAGGTGAA
>ENA-OPCV01001717-OPCV01001717.1-human-gut-metagenome-genome-assembly--contig:-NODE-1717-length-15388-cov-7.345594_pt1 | contig 15388 bp, 10 predicted proteins | sample MGYA00241257_ERZ501494 | MGnify/ENA primary metagenome ERZ501494 (study PRJEB25962, sample SAMEA2042618) | human gut metagenome | biome: human gut; feature: human-associated habitat; material: faeces...
CCTAAAATAGAAGTCAGTGTAGGTCCCGCATACTTAATTGCCCGTACCAAAGTTATATTGGAAATAGCCGTAGCCGGTAATGCAAGTCCTAGAATAATCAGCCATATATATCCGTCTGTTACCAAACGAAAACCGGAAGTGGTAAAAGCACCTATCAGATAAAAAAGAGTTCCCAGCCCCATGACATAGCAAGTCAATACAGTAGAATTAATTCTCACAGCTCGTGTGGTCCGCACTCCGATTATATACCCCGCATATGAGAATACAGAAACACAAGCTGCCACTAAGCCAACCATCGCATTACCATTATTTGCGGCCAACTCTCCTAACGAAAGCAGAGCCGCACCTAACAAAGATATCAAAACAGCAAATAGCGCCCAAAGCGACTTCTTCTCCCGAAAGAAAAACATCATTGCAAGAGCAACCACCAACGGATACATAAAATGAATGGTGGAAGCCACACCACTGGCTATATTCTGATAGGCAATAATCAGACTGAATGAAGTGATCGCCCGCAATAGGCTTAAGCCAAAGACAACTTTGAAGTCTTTTACGGATAAGCGGAAGTTACACCCGGAAAATAAGCCTAACACAGTCAGCACAATTGACGCTACCCCCCAACGATAGGAAAGTACTTCAAAAGCTGAAAATCCAATCATTAACAAAGTGACGGAAAAGAACGGAGCTAGCCCAAAAGTGGAGGAAGATACTGCCGCATAGAGTATACCTTTTATGCGATTCATGAGGTTTTTAACTATTCTGTTTTAATCGTTTATTTACAACTACAAAGATAGACTGATATTTCTTTAAGTGCAAAGATAAAATGGAAAGATTGACTTTATTTTCTTCTTGATGGCATGATAGACAGTATTGTTTATTTTCCTATATTTGCGACGACTAATATAGGAAAAATGAACTTAAGATGCAATATGAAAACGAACTTTACGATCAGAACAGCCCGACAATCCGACAGTGTTGAGCTAAGAGATTTGTACAAAAATACCGTACTTATAATAAACAGACGTGATTATTCACAGGAAGAAGTTGAAGACTGGGCTTCATGCGGAAATGATCTTTCTAAAATAGAGAAAATGATAGAAACCCATTACTTTATTGTTGCCGTCGACCAGCAATTACAAATCGTAGGTTTCTCTTCTATCACTTCGCAAGGATATCTACATTCAATGTTCGTTCACAAAGACTTTCAAGGTAAAGGCATTGCGACTATACTTTTGAAAGAAATAGAACGATATGCTATTGAACAGGGAATGGAACGAATTACATCAGAAGTGAGTTTAACTGCCCGCCCATTCTTCAAAAGACAAGGGTATACTGTGGAAAAGGAGCAGAAACGACAGGCTAATAAATTAAGTCTGACTAATTTTTGGATGCAAAAGACCTTGAATACTTAAAAAAACAAAGAAGGACTAGAAATTACCTTCTAATCCTTCCCAATTTTGGAGGTTCCTGGCGGATTCGAACCGCCGTACACGGTTTTGCAGACCGCTGACTAAGCCACTCATCCAAGGAACCTTGTCGTTAGCAATCTTTGTTTCTCGATTGCGGTTGCAAAGGTACGACATTTTTTTTAATCTGCAAATATTCTGCTATTTTTTTCTCACTTTTTCTGCATTTTTTTCGCAACCGTACTTTGGCTTGTTCTGCATAGACTTCATGGCGCAGTCCGAACTACAGCATTCACACGGATTGCTATTGTTCTTTATGCGCTTGAAATACTGAAAGATACGTATGCTTATCCATATGGTGCAGAGGCATACAATTGCAATAACTATAATTTGTTGTAATTCCATGCTTGATAAACAAATAATTTTAGGTTTAGGTTTATTAAACGATAAGACTTCCTATTTGAAATACAGTAAATGCAATAAGCCAAGCCAATCCAGTGGTGTATCCTGCTGTGAATATGGCCCATTTCCAACTGCCGGATTCTTGCTTGATTGCTGCGAAAGTGGCAATACAGGGGAAGTAAATCAATACAAACAGCATGTAAGCTAATGCAACCAGTGGAGTAATGGGGATGCGGTTAGAAAGATTCACATTTTCCACATCTCCTTCATTTGTGTATAATACTCCTAGTGTGCTTACTACCAGTTCTTTAGCCCCCACACCTGAAATAAGTCCGATTCCTAACTTCCAGTCAAATCCTAGCGGTTTGATAACAGGCTCTATGGCTTTGCCTATTTGTCCGATATATGAATTTTTTTGTTGCTCAGCCACGCTTTCGTAAGCATCATGTTGTGGATAATACCCTAGAAACCAGATAATAATTGAGGCAATCATGATAATGCCTCCCATCTTTTTCAGATATTGTGCTCCTTTTTCCCATGTATGGCGCATGATACTTTTAGAGGTAGGCATACGATAGGGGGGGAGTTCCATCACAAATGGAGAATCTTCTCCTTTCACCAGAAATTTACTGAAAATACGGGCCATTATTACTGCCAATAAAATGCCTGCTGTGTAGATGCAAAGTAGCATAAAGCTGGCGCAGTTAGGGAAAAAAGCACCTATCATAACTAAATATATGGGAAGACGAGCACTACAGGACATTAAAGGATTCACCAACATGGTGATTAGTCTGGACTTTCGGTCTTCTATAGTACGTGTTGCCATTATGGCAGGTACATTACAGCCGAATCCCATAATCAGTGGAATAAAGGACTTGCCATGCAGTCCCATCCGATGCATTATTTTATCCATGATAAATGCAGCGCGTGCCATATACCCCGAATCTTCCAATATAGAAATAAAAAAGTATAATATGAGGATATTCGGCAGGAAAACGATAACACCGCCCACTCCACCGATAATACCATCTATCAGTAAGTCTTTCAAAGGACCTTCAGCCATATTGTTCCGTATCAGGTTGCCCAACTGGTCTACTAGCCATTCAATACCTTGCATAGGGTAGTCACCCAAAACAAAGGTTCCCTCAAACATGATGTAAAGGAACAGGAAAAAAATAGGATATCCCCAAATGCGATGTGTCACAATACTGTCTATCACGCGGGTTGTTTGTTCTTTTTCCAAATGATTGTCGGTGAATGTTTCCTTCAAAGCTCCGGTAATAAAACCATATTTAGCATCCGTAATAGCTTGCTCGCTGTCTTCGTTCATCACTTTACGGATACGTAAGGTTTCCTTGTTGCGTATCGCTATAATTTCTTTGCCATTAGGCAGTGTAGAGATGAAATTTTCTATTTCCTTATCGTTTTCCAGTAATTTGATAGATAGGAAGCGGGTGGAGTATTTATGGCGTATGTCTTCGTTTTGACTGATTGCTTTTTTTACTTCTTCGATACTGCGCTCCAGTTCAGGACCGTGGTTAATGTGAATATGGCGCATATATCCGCGTGGGCGGGCATCTTCCTCTTCTTTGTGGCTTCCGAATTCGTGGTCGGGTACATAGGTTTTGTGCCAGTCTCTCAGATCTTCCAGAATTTCAGAACGTATTTCGCCCTTTTGTGACAGGAAATCCCCGCCTTCGTAAATACCGATGATAACATGGAACAGTTGGTCTATGCCTTCACCCCGCCGGCAGACAGTAGGTATCATAGGCACTCCGATCAATTGGCTTAACTTGATGTAATCCAGTTTGTTGCCGCTGCTTTCCAGTTCGTCATACATATTCAGTGCGATGACCATACGCACATTCATGTCAATCAATTGGGTGGTAAGATAGAAATTACGTTCCAGGTTGGAAGAGTCTGCCACATTGATGATTACATCCGGAGTTTCTTCAATGATATGTTTGCGTACATAAAGTTCTTCCGGAGTATAGGCTGAAAGAGAATAGGTTCCGGGTAAATCTACAATACGGAAATGATAACCTTGGAAGTCGAAAAAACCTTCTTTGGCATCTACTGTCACACCACTGTAGTTTCCTACATGTTCATGGGCGCCGGATGCAATATTGAATAGCGAAGTCTTTCCACAATTAGGATTACCTACTAAGGCTACATTGATTGTACGGCGTTTGCCTTTTGCCAGTGCCACCAGTTCTGATTCGGACACGGGTACATCTTCTGTTATGGAACCATGGTAAGGGTTCTGCATCGTGCGTGCTTCCTGCTCGCTTACCACCTCAATCATATCTGCCTCTTGTCTTCGGAGAGAGATCTCGTAACCTAGTAGTCTGTATTTTATAGGGTCTTTCAAAGGGGCGTTCAAGATTACCTCTACGGTTTTTCCTTTAATAAAACCCATTTCAACGATTCGCTTGCGGAAACCACCGTGACCTAACACCTTGACTATTACGCCTTTTTCTCCTGTTCTTAATTCGGATAAACGCATCTTGTTTTAAATTTTTCGCAAAGATAAGTTATTACTTAGAAGTATGCAAACTATTTAGATTGTTTTTAAATAAAGAACAGGCACTTTGTTTTTGTCTTGCAGAACCCTTATCTTTGTGTCATGTTTCATTGGAATATTCAGAAGTATATAGAGGAAAAACAACTTTTCACTTTGCATGATAAGGTGTTAGTGGCATTGAGTGGCGGAGCGGATTCGGTAGCTTTGTTGCGTGTCTTGCTTGTTTTAGGGTATCATTGTGAGGCTGCCCATTGTAACTTCCATCTTCGTGGTGAGGAGTCCGATAGAGATGAAAGGTTTGTCAATGAGTTGTGTAAAGGGCTGGGAGTGACTTTGCATGTTACTCATTTTGATACAGTCGCTTATGCTTCAAGGCATCATGTTTCTATTGAGATGGCAGCTCGCGAAATGCGCTATGATTGGTTCGAACAACTGCGTAAGGAGAGGGGGATGGCTGTTATTGCCGTAGCCCATCATCGGGACGATAGTGTGGAAACTTTTTTATTGAATTTGATACGTGGCGCGGGAATCAATGGCTTGAAAGGTATCAGTCCGCATAACGGCTGCATTGTACGGCCTTTGTTGGAGGTGAGCCGTCAGGATATTTTGGATTATTTGCGTTGTTTGCGTCAAGGTTATGTTACAGACAGTACCAATCTGCAAGATGAATATATGCGTAATAAAATCCGTCTGAATATTCTTCCGATGTTGCGTGAGCTGAATCCTTCTGTCAGTGAAAGTATAGCTGAAACATCCAGACGTCTGACTGATGTTTCTCTTATATATAATAAGGAAATAGAGGCGGGGAAAGAAAGGGTGATGGAAAAGTCCGGCCATATTCTTATTTCTCGTTTGATGGAAGAGAGTGCTCCGGCGGCTTTGCTGTTTGAGATTCTTCATCCGTTAGGTTTCAATTCCGTTCAGGTAGGAGATGTATTCCGCAGTTTGTCTGCCCAGTCGGGAAAAAGATTCGTTTCTGCCGGATGGGAGGTGCTGCGCGACAGGACGGAGCTGATTATTCGCAGGAGGAAGCCGGCGGATGAGGAAGTGGAGGAAAATGTGCCCCCATTCCGGCTTGCAATGGAAACGCAGGAAATAATGCCGGACTTTGTCATCCCCAGGAATAAGAATACGGCCTGTTTGGATGCGGATAAGGTGGTACTACCTCTCACGGTGCGTAAATGGCGGCAGGGGGATAAGTTTGTTCCTTTCGGAATGAAAGGGAAAAAGAAGGTCAGCGATTATCTGACAGATCGTAAGTTTTCTCTTTTCCAGAAAGAAAATCAGTATGTGGTTTGCTCAGCAGACCGGATTGTATGGCTGGTAGGAGAGCGTAGCGATGACCGTTTCCGGGTGACGGAAGATACGAAACGGGTACTGATTATACGGCAGTTGGAAGATAAGTAGAATTTTTTTCTTTCCTGCTTTTTCATGAATGACAGGGAATGTTTCCTGAAATCTTGTAGCAAAAATCCGCGAATCATGCAACAAGATTTCAGAAATCATGTAGCAAGATTCGCGGATTTCAGATGGAGCTTCCCGGTATTATTTGCAATACTTCTGTATCAGTCCGTCTACCACTTCATCGCCCAGTTCTTTTGCTTTGGCAAAATTTGCACAGGCTTCTTTGTTTTTCTTTAATTGTATCTGGCAGTATCCCAGCATACGATATGCGGCTGCGGCTTTCGGGTCTAAAGAGATAGCCTTTTCCAATGCTTCTATTGCTTCGTTATGTTGCCCTACACGTAGATGCACCGAACCTTTTTCCACCCACATGGCTACATCCTCAGGAGTCATTTCTACTGCTTTATTAATGTCGTTGATAGCTTGCTGATACATTTTACATTGTATTTCCGCCTGTTCGCGTTGCAGATAAAAGGCGGCTGTAACGCGTCCACCGATGGCATCATAAAAAGTATCATAATCTATTACCGCTTCACGGTATTTGCCTGTCTGGGCTTTTATCTCTGCCCGTTCATAGAAATAAGGAGCCGCTTCCGATGTATAAGGCTTGGTGAAACGTGCCACAGCACTATCCATCAAGGCAATAACCTCGTTCATATCTGTTCCTTCAATCAGTTGTTTGGTTTTGGCTGCCGAGTAAAATGTAGCGGCAGAGGCTATGGAAGACTGGTTCACTTTTTCATAAGCGGCGTATGCCTCAGGATATTTTTTCATAGCAAACAGAATGTCTCCCTCCAATTGTGTGTAAATGGGTTGGTTGTCGGCCTGCATGGCATCATGAATAATGGAGAGAGCTTTGTCGTAACTCCAGTCACCGTATGGTTTCTTGTCACCTAAAGAGATGGTGTACGAATAAATTAATTTAGCGATATTATATTGCGTTTCACTCTTGTTGGCTGTCACTTCCAGTGCTTTCTTCAGGTCGGCATCTGCCAAAGCGTTGTGTTCATCATCATTAAATCCCATATAAGTAGTGGCACGGCGTATATATCCGTCCGCGCTGTTGGGATATTGTTCCAGGAAATCGTTTAATGTGGTGATATATTCGTCCTGATTTTGTTGTGAAGATGCCATGAACAGGTACACCAGTGCTTGGTCTTCTGTTTCGGGCAGTCCTTTTTTGATGCCGATTTTATTCAGTGACATATCGTTCAAAGAAAGGGCGGTGATGCTCAGCGAGGCACCGTATGTAGCTCCGATGGCATAACTTTCCTTGGCTTCATCCGATGCGTTTTTTTGGATTAAACCTAATACTTCTCCATTGGCATTCATAATAGGGCAACTTACTGTTTTTTCGTTGGTTGTCATTGCCAGTGTATAGTAATATGCCTTGTCGCCGATGGTGTCTACTTTGGTGACGGTCCCTGTCTGGCAGGTTGCCGCTTTTTGAGTCGAGTAGGGTAGCAGATAGACTGTTTCACCTACCGATGCCGGCTGTGATGCCGATTTTAATGCTATGGTCTTTTTATCGGTTTCAGTATTAAATTTTACGATGTCATACATGGAGTTGGCTCCCAAGATACGCAATACAGGCAATTCTTTACTGTCCGCATTAATGATTACTGCACGTTCGGCTCCTTCAAACAGGGTATAATCGGATAATGCCGTTCCATTTTCATTGATATAGAATCCATTTCCTGTATTCTTGATTTTGTTATCTTTATCGTATGTAACGATGGAAAAAACGGCTTTTTTAGCTTTGCCGGCCCACTTTGGGGTTGCTTGTGCATAGCTTAGCTGGGCGGCTATGCCGCATGCCAGTATCAAAAGTACTTTCTTCATGATATAGTTAGTTGTTTGTTAACGATGATACGGTATTTATAAAGCGGATGCCGTTTTGTCTTCTGTGAAGCCGCGTTGCTTTACAGCTTCATAAATCAGAATACCTGCGGCAACCGATACGTTCAATGATTCTATTTTACCCATTAACGGTATTTTGATCCATTCATCGCACAGGGAAAGGTGTTCGTAGGGAACACCTGTGTCCTCGGCTCCCATAATGATACATACAGGATCTTTATAGTTTGCTTTGGTGTAATCATAATCACCTTTTTCCGTGGCTGCTACAATCTTGAATCCGCAGTCTTTCAGATACTTGATGGTATTAGTCAGATTTTGTTCGCGGCATACGGGAAGAGTGTGCAGAGCTCCTGCTGATGTTTTCATTGCGTCGGCATTGACACTGACACTGTTTTTCGAGGGAATAATAATGGCATCTGCACCGGCACATTCGCAGGTACGGGCAATGGCTCCGAAGTTACGTACATCGGTAATTCCATCCAGCATGACGAATAGGGGTGTTTTTCCTTCTTCAAACAGGAAAGGTACCAGATCTTCTGTTTTCTGGTAGGTGACAGAGGAGATGAATGCTACAACTCCCTGATGGTTTTTCCGGGTAATACGGTTAATACGCTCCACGGGTACACGCTGAACAGGGATGAGGGTATTTTTCAAGCAGGTAAACAGTTCTTTGGACAGTTCGCTCTGTATATCTTTCTTCACCAATACTTTATCTATCTCTCTTCCGGCTTGTATGGCTTCAATAACAGCGCGTACACCGAAAATCATTTCATTCTTTTCTAACATATTTAATAAGTGGTTAATGGTTAGTGACAGGTGGTTAGTGGTAATTGGCACTAGCCACTTATCAGCGCCTTTGCATTGTTCAGGGCTGCCTCTGTCAAGGTAGCCCCACTTAGCATATTGGCAATTTCTTTTACTCTTTCTTCATCAGTCAGGCGGCGGATGTGGCTGTTGGTGCCTGTTTCCGTATCTTCCTTATATACTTTATAATGAGTGATGCCGCGTGCTGCAATCTGGGGCAGGTGGGTGATGCTGATGACCTGACGGTTTTGTTTTCCCATCTCCTGCATGATGAGCGCCATTTTCTCGGCGATGGAACCGGAAACTCCGGTGTCTATTTCATCAAAGATGATAGTAGGCAGTTTCACAGCTCCGGCTATCATGGCTTTCAGCGAAAGCATGACACGGGCAATCTCACCACCCGATGCTACGGAAGCTACATTTTGTAATGTTCCATTCTTGTTGGCCGAAAACAGGAATGTCACACTGTCCATCCCTTTACTGTCCGGTTCCTTGCGCGGATTCAGTTCCACCACAAAGCGCACATTGGGCATACCGAGAGGAACCAGCAGGCTTTGCATCTGTCTTTCAATGTGCTTGCCCGATTGGGAACGGAGTTTTGTCAACACAGCAGCTTGCTTTATCACTTTGTCATATAGCGTTTCTTTTTGGGCGGTAAGTTCTGCTATACGGTCATCAAAAGAAGTGATGGCGTTCAGCTTCTCATGATAGTCGGTTTGCACGGCTATCAATTCCTCTATTGTTTGTACGTGATGCTTCTGTTGCAAAGAGTAGATTAAGTTCAGGCGTTCATTTACATAATCCAGACGGGTGGGGTTGAACTCCACTTCCTCCTGTGCGCCTGCTATTTCATGCGACAGATCTTTCAGTTCTATGTAACAACTGTCTAAACGCCCTATCCATTCCTGGGCACGTGTGTACACTCTCGCTATGTTATGCAGGGTTTGCATACATTCTTTGGTAGCGGATAACAGGCTGGCATCTTCCGAAGCCATTATTTGGTCCACTTTGTACAAACCCGCTTTTATCTCTTCGGCATGATTCAAGGTTTCGGCTTCCTGTTCCAGTTCGGTTTGTTCTCCTTCCTGAAGGTTTGCATCATCCAGCTGTTCCAGTTGGAACCGGATGTAATCTTCATCCTTCCGGCTTTGCTCGGCTTGCGTTATGAAGTCGGCCAGCTGTTTGCATACGTTTCTGTACTCGGTATAAATATCCTTGTATGCTGAAAGTTCGTTGTCATCTTGTGCCAGGATATCCAATACATTCAATTGGAATCCCTCACTGTTGAGCAACAGGTTTTGATGCTGGCTATGTACATCTATCAGTTTCTCGCCCAGTTCCTTCATCTGCGCCAATGAGGCCGGAGTATCGTTTATGAATGCGCGGCTTTTACCTGATGCATATAACTCGCGGCGGATAATACATTCATCCGGATCATATTCCAAATCTCTTTGGGTAAAGAAAGGCTCCATCTGATAGGCGGAGATGTTGAAACGTGCTTCTACAATACATTTATTGGCGCCTTTCTTGATCGCTTTGATATCGGCCCGTTGTCCCAGTAACAAGCCGATAGCGCCTAGAATAATCGATTTACCGGCGCCGGTCTCTCCGGTGATGACAGAGAAGCCGGGGGTGAAACTGATATCCAATGTATCAATCAATGCATAATTCTGTATATAGATAGATTGCAGCATATTCTTGCTCCTTTTTAATAATTTGCTGATTTGTCAATTTGCTAATTTGCTGCGCTGTTGTATTCCGCATGGTAATTAGCGCATTAGCACATTGGCAACGTGGCAAATTAAGAAATTATTTATTATTTACCAGTCTGTCAATAATATCCCTTGCTACTTCCTGTTTGCTTTTCAGCGGATAAGGAGTTGCTCCCTGACGGTCTATAATCGTTATTTTGTTGGTGTCACAACGAAACCCGGCTCCTTGGTCGTTCAATGAGTTCAGTACAATGAAATCAAGGTTCTTACGTTCCAGTTTTCTTTGTGCATTTTTTGTTTCATCATTTGTTTCCAAGGCAAATCCCACTAATGTCTGTCCGTCTTTTTTCCGGTTTCCCAGTGCGGCGGCAATGTCTTGTGTGGGTTTCAGTTGCAGTGTTAAATTATCTTTCTCTCTTTTGATTTTATGACCGGCTACGGTTTCCGGGGTAAAGTCGGCCACTGCCGCACACAGGATGCCGGCCGAAGCTGTAGGAAACTCGCGGATGGCGGCTTCGTACATTTCTCCGGCACTTTCCACATCTATGCGGCGGATGTTAGGGTGATGGGCCTGAATCGTTACCGGTCCGCTGATTAGCGATACTTCCGCTCCACGTGAAGCGCATTCCTCGGCAAGTGCGAATCCCATTTTTCCTGAAGAATAATTGCCGATAAAGCGTACCGGATCTATTTTCTCGTAGGTTGGACCGGCGGTAATGACTACTTTCTTTCCGGCCATGTCTTGTTGTTTGGCAAAGAAAGCTTCCAGAATTTCCACTATTTTTTCCGGTTCTTCCATTCTGCCTTTTCCTACCAGATGGCTTGCCAGTTCCCCTTCTGCCGGTTCTATAATATGATTTCCGTAAGAACGGAGCGTGTCCAGATTCTTCCGGGTGGAAGGGTGTGCGAACATATCCAGATCCATTGCCGGAGCTACGAATACGGGAGCTTTCATTGACAGATAAGTCGTGATCAGCATATTGTCCGCTATTCCGTTGGCCATTTTACCAATAGTGGATGCGGTAGCCGGAGCGATAATCATGGCATCCGCCCATAGTCCCAAATCAACGTGGCTGTTCCATGTCCCGTCACGCTGGGCAAAAAACTCGCTGATAACAGGTTTGCTTGTTAATGCAGACAAAGTGATAGGTGTGATGAATTCTTTGCCTGCGGGGGTAATCACGACTTGTACTTCCGCTCCCTTCTTAATAAGTCCGCGAATGAGTATAGCCGCTTTATAGGCGGCTATACTTCCGGTTATACCTAGTACGATTTTTTTTCCTTTCATACTCATTTCATCATTCCCGATTCACGTAGTCTGATTTTTGTCAGTACGTTTTTCGTGTTCAGCGTAAAGTCACCGTTCAGTATCCAGCTGTAGTAGCCCGGATCTTTTTGTAATACTTCGCTGACCGACATTCCTTTGTATTTCCCAAAATTAAAGACTTCCACGCCTTTGTCATCATAAACAATGCGTCCGGCGAAATCTACGTTCTTGTTGAAACTTGAATATTCGGCTAGAAATGCCATATCGTTTTGCAATTCTTCCGGATAGCGGTCCAATTGGGATTTCAGTACTTCGTATGTGGCACGTGTGTCGGCTTCGGCTGTATGGGCATCTTCCAGATTCTTTCCGCAATAGAATTTATAGGCGGCAGACAGGGTGCGCTGTTCCAGTTTGTGATAAATCACCTGCACGTCAATGAATTTTCGTTTCATCATGTCAATGTCTACTCCTGCGCGCAGGAACTCCTCGGCCAAAACCGGAATGTCGAAACGATTGGAATTGAAACCGGCAAGGTCACATCCCTCAATGTCCCGGGCTATCTCTTTTGCCACTTCCTTGAAAGTAGGGCAGTCCGCCACATCTGCGTCATAAATACCGTGGATGGCAGAAGATTGTTCGGGAATATGCATTTCCGGATTGATACGCATGGTCTTCGTTTCTTCGTTGCCGTTTGGGTACACCTTCAGATAGCATATTTCCACTATTCTGTCTGTGTTTATATTTGTTCCCGTTGTTTCCAAATCGAAAAAAACAATAGGATTCTTCAAGTTCAATTTCATTTTCAGCTTGTATTATATATTGTTTTTCCGCCACATGGTGGCGTGTCGTTTTTAGTCGTTCAGCATCATAGGCATCAGCAGCATCAGCAGGTCTTCTTTTTCTTCCTGTTCTACAGGAACAATAACACCCGCACGTGAAGGATCAGCCAGTTCGAAAAGTATTTCCTGTGCCGAGATATTGTTTAAAATATCGATCAGGAATGTTGATTTAAAGCCGATGCTCATGGGGCTTCCTGTATATTGGCAAGTCAGTGTTTCTTCTGCTGAGGTGGAGAAATCTATGTCTTGTGCGGAGATCTGGATCTGATTTTCACTGAGGCGGAGTTTTATCAAACTGCTTGCTTGTGATGAGAATACAGATACACGGCGGAGCGCACTGATCAGCATCATGCGGTCAATGGTGGCCTTGTGCGGATTATCCTGCGGAATTACTGAATTATAATTGGGATAGCGTCCTTCGATAAGACGGCATATCATGCTGTAGTTTTCTAATGTAAACGTAGCGTTACGGTCGTCAAAATCAATTTGCACATCTCCTTGTTCTTTCGGCAACAGGTTCTTCAGCAGGGTTGCCGGTTTCTTGGGCAGAATGAAAGCGGCTTTTTCATCGCCGTGTGCCACAAATGTTTTATTGCGTACTAATTTGTGCCCGTCTGAGGCTACGAAAGTGATGTCTTCGGTAGTGATATCAAAATAAATACCATTCATTACCGGACGTAACTCGTCATCGGCAGTAGCGAACAAAGAACGGTTGATACCTGCCAGCATCACCGGAGCGCCCATTGTTACGTGTACCGCATTTGCGCCTAATGCGGGAGCCTGCGGATATTCGTCGGCATTTTGTCCCATCAGGCTGTATTTACCATTCTGATATTGTACGGTGATTTCCAGATTCTCTGTATTTACCAGGAAAGTCAGTGGTTGTTCGGGTATTTCTTTCAGGGCTTCGAGTATGGTTTTTGAAGAAACGGCAAAGCGTCCGTCACCGTCACTTTCATTTACTTCCAAAGAAGTGGACAGGGTCGTTTCGCTGTCAGAGGCAGTGAGCGACAACGTTCCGTCAGTCAGTTCCATTAAGAAACAATCAAGAATAGGTAACGAATTTTTGGAGTTGATTACTCGGCTAATAGCTTGTAAATGACTGAATAATCCAGTACTTGAAACGATGAACTTCATAGTTTTATATTATTATATTTATATTCTATATCTCTATATTCATTTAACTGCCAAAGTTACGAAAAGATTATGGTTCAAGCGCAAAAAATGGCGAAAAAATTAGTTTACTCGCAAGGAAAAGTGTACTTTCGTGGCGAATTTAAATAACGTAATATGGAATTAGCAGGAAAAGTAATAGCAGTCCTCGAACCGAGAGGAGGAGTTTCAAAGACAGGAAATGAATGGAAAGTACAAGAATACGTAATTGAAACGCATGATCAATATCCTAAAAAAATGTGTTTTGACGTATTTGGAGCAGATAAGATAGCGCAATTTAATATTCAGGCAGGTGAAGAGTTGAATGTGTTTTTTGATGTGGATGCCCGCGAGTGGAATGGTCGTTGGTTCAACAGTATCCGTGCGTGGAAAGTAGAGCGTGTGGGTGCCCAGGGACCTGTTGCACCGGATGCTCCGTTTCCTCCCATGAATGCTGCTCCCGCTGCACCGGTAGATTTTGCCGCGACAGACGAGAAGGATGATTTGCCTTTCTAGGGGATAGAGGATTCCCATAAACATAAATAAGCCGGCAGGATCCGTGAAAAGGATTTTGCCGGCTTATTTTATATAGTCTGTTTTTATGGTCATTCTCAATCATGGTGTGAAGTGTTGATGGGATATTTGCGTTCCATGAATTTCCATTTATCATCCGGTGTGGTATGATTACGGTGGAGTAAATTAAACAGGCGGAAACTATATTGCTGTAGTTGCCGCCTGTTCTTTATTTGGTTAAATAAAAAAGTCTTAAAATGTAGTGTAGAAGATTTGCATTTTCAGCTTATTCTCAGGATTCGTTCCACCTTTTAACATAGCGCTTTCCATACCTAAGCTGTTGGATATTTCAACTATTTCATTGTTTGAATTGGATACTGCTTTGACAGGTATGATGACAACTCTGTTCCAGTCCGGATTTTTAGCGTCCCATTCTTTTCCGTCTTCTTCCTTTTCAGGATCTCCACCTGCTGCTGTTATGCCTTTTTTCCGTTCCTCAATGCAGTAAGTGATTAAGGGAGCGATGTTGGTAAAGGTGTATGTATTGTTACTGCTGCTATATGAACTTAAGAAAGAAGTCTTGTTATCGATAATCTTGTTTTCTTCAAAGAACGAGAACATATCTTTCTTTCTGACCATCAATACATATTGGGGGATGCCCATTTTGTATTTGGACTCTTTCTCGTTGTAGCGTGTGAATGATACATTTACACCATTTAGCGTATCTCTTTTATGTTCATTGTAAATCTCTGCAATGGGGAAAGTCGCTTCTGTAAAAATACCTGCCGGACTTTTGAGGTAAGTATGGTCCGGATCTTGGGCTAACTCTTCCAATCTGCTACCGTTACTGAAGTGGTTGGCTTGTATCACTTCCTTGGTTGCTCCAAAGAAATAGGATTTGTAAACCAACGAATCCCGCTTGCCGGAAGAACTTTCTATCAGGGCTTCAAAATTAAGATTCAGGCTTAAACCGTCAATGTATAAAATGGTTCCGTCGCCATGAGTACAGCGAATGTAAACTCCCTTTAATACATTCTTGATAAAACTTTCAGGAGTCTTGAAATACTCTTTGTTCTCCTTGTATTTGTTGAAGATGTGATCGCCTAATGAATTGGGCAATTTGATAGTCTGTATAATTGTTCTTTGCTTGACACCGCTGCTTGTGGTTGTAGTTTCATCTTTGCTTGTAGACGGACCTACTGCCGAATAGGCTTTTACAGCGATAGGCTTTCCTTTTTCGTTGTAATAATCTTTAGGATCCACACTGGTATAGAAAGTACTTAGTTCTTTTTCAGGAATAACCTTGTCCAATGTGTCAACCTGTAAGCGCATGGCATTCAGTGAGTCACCAAAGAAAGACCCGTATTGCAGACTTATATTTACTCCGATGACTTTGGTCAGCTCTTCTTCAAATTTGAAGTTGTCCATACAGGTGAACTGTGCTATAAAGTCGGCAGTAAATTCTCCAAATTGCTCATCGGTATATCGTCCTAAATATGCAGTAC
>ENA-OPCV01001721-OPCV01001721.1-human-gut-metagenome-genome-assembly--contig:-NODE-1721-length-15310-cov-4.811931_pt1 | contig 15310 bp, 9 predicted proteins | sample MGYA00241257_ERZ501494 | MGnify/ENA primary metagenome ERZ501494 (study PRJEB25962, sample SAMEA2042618) | human gut metagenome | biome: human gut; feature: human-associated habitat; material: faeces...
AGCAATTGCTATAGTTTCTTGATGGCAGGACTCACTATATAGCGGCTGCAAAATACTTAGTATTCTTTGACATAATAAGTAATATGTGGTTTGACAATAACCTCCGGTATGGGAAGTTGGAGTTAGAAACAAAAAGGACTTCGCAAAATTGCGAAGTCCTTGTGAGTGCTATTGGGCAACACCATCCAGATCTCCTGTTTTGGAAGATTGAATTGTTACTATTACTTTATGCGGCAGACAAATAATCGTTTCTCCATTACTCCGGATCCCTTTATGACGTACACAGATCTTGTCCGGACAATCTGCCTTTTTCATGAAAACTTTCCCATCTTTTATCTGCACTGTATTCGTGTGGCCCCCATCCGACGGCACATCCACCGTCGCATCTTCCTTCAGCGAAAGTGTCTTATATACATTACCATCAACGGTAATCTCCACAATCGCTGCTCTGCCTGTCGATGCAAAATAGAGCCGATACACGCCAAAACTCACCAACGCAAGCATTAGCGCAATACCTACTATCATATAATCTGCTTTCTTCACACTACTTCTCCATGAGCTCGCATACTAGCAATAATAGTTAAACAACATACCGCTGTAAAGGGATGTTGTATAGGCATATCCCACTGCCGGCTTGCTCGTATTAGGATAGCTCACTAATGTTTTGTCAACATATTCCATAGGATCCAGCTTAACATAATTCATCTTTGCAAGCATTCTGCTGCTCAATCGGGATCTTGCTCCAAACAATTCTTGAAAGGAACCGTCCATAGCCGACTGTTCTGCCAGATAATCATCCATTTCCAAATATCCCTGATCATTAAAGGTCAGACCACAGGATTCCAAGTCTGACTGGAACGGCATCAACACACTTTGCATTTCACGCACAAGTTTCGGTGTATGTCCGCTCTTCTCTGCATAATTCCAAGAGCTGTCAATCATCTGGTTATAATGATCCAAAACGTTTCTCACACCATTGATAATCTTATCACTATCCGGTGTGTATGTGATCTGTGCCGGTTGTTCCGAAATGCGTTTCATCTGTATCTGTAAACTTCCCGCAAGCTTAAATTGATTGGACATAGAATGTTTCTCCACACCATTGATCTCAAATGATGCATTTTCCGGATTCTGAACAATCCGATTTAACCCATAGTATGAAGTAATTCCCTCGGAATGCTGTCCGTCAGGTCGATCTTCAAACGATAATATCGGCTCCCCATCCGGGCTTCCTGTCATATCCGTTGAAATCCTCATTGCGATCTTACCGGCTTCTCTCGAAACCGGCTGTGCCTGAATGCCTATTCTCGCTTTCGTAATGAAATCCGCCAGTCCACCGATCACCTCTCCGTGTCTGGCATCTTTCTTAATATTATATTGAAAATCATAGGAATCATCATTCACTCGGATCCGAAATCGGTACAATCCCTCTTCCAGGCTCCTGCTGGAATCATAAAACTCTTTGCTCACATTGACCTGCTGCTTCGCTAAACCGTGCACTTCCATCGAAAACGGTGACGGCAGCTTCTCATAATCTTCCGTATCAATATTCACCGATACATCCCCAGCCTGCGAAGAGACTGCCTTCCGTCCACCAAAGACTGAACTGTCATCTTCTGTCATCAAATCCTCAAATGCATCATGCAAAGCAATGGAGGACTCTTTCACATTCAAGGCATATGCCTGTTTGTCATCAGAAAGTTTTACGAGATAGATTGGTGAGGACTTTGTACGTTTCGCAATGTCGCGCACAATGGAACGAAGTTCTGATGTCTTATGCGCACCATACTTCGAAGCTGCCGGCTTCGTGTTATATCCGGTCATGAGATAATTATATACATTTAAATCCATCGCCATACCGCATCTCTCCTTTCCCTGGAATCTTACAATGAGACATCCTTGCCTCTGCATCGGTCAAACATCTTACTCCGCAGTACTCCTGAGAGTCTGCCACTATTTATTTTATTATACGTAGTAACCTAAAGGACTGTCAATTGGTAAACCTGCACAAATAAATACTACAATTGGATCCGCTTAATTTTCATATGCAATCTTTTCCTGATGCTGCATCGGATAACGAATCAGTTGATCCCGTTCTAACATATCCGGTCTCATACGAACTGCTGTAATCTGACGATTTTCGTATGTTGTGTAATAAAAGATTCCCTGAGATGCATTACAGCAGGACGTATAGATGGTATACTCATATTCACCATCCCTCACCTCACAGCATCCTTTTTGCTGCGAAATTGTTTCCATTATGTGAAAATATTGACCCACCTGTGATTCCTCTGTCTCACCACTGATCGCATTTAATTTTGTAAATGCCGCTCTGACAAAACGGGATGTCGACGATAGATCTCCCGGCAGACCGAGTGCTCCCATTCCTCGGCTGTAGGTGCCAAGAACGCCGGGTGCCAAATAATTTTCAGGCTGTTTTGGTGATAATTGCATATAATTGTTCAGCAAAAACATCTGCTTGTCAAAAGGCGGATTGTTGGTAAGTACCCCAACCGGGTTGTCATAAATACGCAGACCTTCTTCCACCATCTCCACGGTGATCGACTGCTTTTCATCCGCAATAAGCCAATGCAGGGAAGAAGCGGGATATTTGCCGGCAAATGTCTCCCCGATCAGATTAAGACCGATCAGATAGTCTCTCACCTGTTCCACACTCTCACAAGCCCCCAATACCCACGGAATAAACTCATATGTCGCGACATTTTTGGCATTTTCCTCATATTCTCCATAGCAGGCATTCCCAACAAAATTCAATCCTGCCATTCCCAGACCTTTTTCATTTACTGCTTCATAATATAATGGATATTCCTCTGCGACGTGTGCCATTCCTATCATGGCATAATGCGTTGTGCATTCTCCCATATGCGCATACGAAAACTGATAATGCCGCGGCGTGATAACCACTTCTTCACCATATGAACTCTCATAATCTAATGTTCTTCCAAAATAGAAATCCTTTGCTTTATACGATATTGCAGTACACATACAACCACTCCTCTCTATGACATATAATTTACTGAAACTTCCCACACCTCATTATCTTGCGCAACCACATATTGCTTATTATGTCAAAGCATGCTAAGTGTTTTGCAACCTCAATATAGCGGCTTCTGCCGACAGAGAACTATAGTAATCGCCTTGCCGCTTTATCGTTGTATAATGATACTTCTTCTGCGCAAAAGTTTTAGTTATATAATACGTGGGATTGGCACATTTTGCAAGATTATTCATACAGTAAGGTAAGACACATGAAACCATCTTTTTACAATTATCGATTATGCCGCTGCAACAAGCGGCAGAACGGAGGTTACTATGGCACGTTTTACAAATCAGGCACAGCTTCGCTACGGTAATGCTGTGACCAATTCCAACGTTGCAGTTGGTGAAATTTTGGAAGTTTTATCTGCTACCAAGACCGCTGTAAAAACCACTTACGGACAAAATGACACTGTCACCTATATTATCAGCATTGTCAATTCCGGTGCAACAGCATTCAACGGACTTACTTTAACGGATGATCTTGGTGCTTACACATTTGGTACCGGTACAGTTACACCTCTTACCTATATTCCGGGAACCATAAATTATTATATCAATGGAACGCTTCAGACTGCTCCTACAGTTGAAGCCGGGCCGCCACTGACCGTATCCGGTATTAGCGTTCCTGCAAACGGCAATGCAACGATTATTTACGAAACAGCCGTAAATGAATTTGCGCCGTTTGCAACCGGTTCTGATGTTGTAAACACCGCAAGAATTACCGGTGGCGGCATTACACCGATCACGATCTCCGAAACAATCGCTGCGGAAAGCACGCCTATCCTTAACATTACCAAATCTGTCAGCCCGGTCCCTGTTACCGAAAACGGCATTTTAACTTACACTTTCCTGATCCAGAATATGGGAAGTGCACCTGCTGCCGTCACAACAGGTGCCACGATCACGGATACGTTCAATCCGATCTTATCCGGTCTGACCGTAACCTTCAACGGAACCGCATGGACTGCGCCGACTAATTACACGTACAACGAAACAACCGGTTTGTTTGCCACTGCCGCTGGTCAGATCACGGTACCTGCTGCCACCTTTACGCAGGATCCGGAAACGGGGGCTTGGGTTACAACACCCGGTGTTAGCACATTAGTTGTCACAGGCACGATCTAGCGATAGCCTTCAAGCTTTTGATGTACTTCCGGCACGATCTAGCGATAGCCTTCAAGCTTTTGATGTGCTTCCGGCACGATCTAACAATAGCATTCAAACCCTTGATGTGCTTCCTTCTTTCGTCTTGAGGCGATGCGGCGCATCGTTGATAGATATTGTGGTCAAAGATTCGAGAAAATAGCCCGTCAGGGAAATTCAGACCTTTTGACACCCTAATCCTATCAATTAAAAAGGGGCTGCGCACTAATTGCTTAGTGCGACAGCCCCTTTGTCTTATCCTATATTACCGTTTGCAATACTTACGTATTGCGATCATTGCCGGCAAACTATTATTTTGCACGGCCACAGCAATATTTGTATTTCTTCCCGGATCCGCATGGACATGGCTCATTACGCCCAACCTTGCGCTCCTTAACAATTGTACCGGACTTTTTCTGCTCACGATAAAGCTCCTTACGTCGCTCCGGTGTCAACAACTCATCCCACTCTGGCAGTTCATATAACCAATCAGCACCCGCTTCTACCATATGATAATATAAGCTTTCCAAATCAATCGGCAATTTTACAACCGTGTCAGCTTCCATTTCCTCGATTGGGTTCGGTTCTTTCAAGCTTTCATTGATTCCATCTAAGAAACCTACCATATAATTCAATTCCATGCCGTATTTATCTGCTAATTCCTGAACAGTACCGGATACCACTTTCTCCGGAGCCGCAAGTAACTGCTGATAAATGGCTTTTTCCTGCTCGAAATACTTATCCCAAATTGCTTTTCCCTCTTTGGAGTTCAATTCTACGCCATATGCGTACTCTCTCCATTCCTGTAATAATCCCATAATTTCCTCCGATTTCTACTGCTGCCTGCTCTGGTATCCACCGAAAAGACAGCGAATTTTCTTCTTGTGCGATTACTCGTCCACGCAGCTATACGCCTGACAACGTTTCATCCCTGTAGCATTATACCTGTTTTCTCGGCAGAAGTCCACACTTTTTGATATTCCACTGCATAGACTGCATAGATACTCGCAAACCATGACATCGCACTCATTGACGAACAAATCCTAAAACAGCTCTCTACTTCTGTTCCGGCCGTATCCAAGTCCCGCTCGCTTTCTTATGTTTCCACGAGTCTTTGGATGCCTGATATCCTGTCACCGTCATTACCTGATAATCACTCTCCGTCTTCAGCGAGCGATAAATCTTTTTGAGTGCAACCCACCGGCGATTGTGCTTAGGATCACCGGAATCTCCCAAAAATACTGCATCTTTCTGTTTGTCATATAAAAAGATGGTAACGTAATGCCCCGGTGTATTTTTCCAATAGCAAACTGAGTTACTGCTGCTGACAAGTACAATCGCTGAGTCATTGGAAGCGATCATCTTTTGAAATTTGCGATACGATGTCGGTTTGCGCCGCAGGGACACCTCAAAGCCAAGGCCCTGCATAGCACTTTCCATATACTCCCAGGCGACTGCACCGCCACCACCGTAGATCGTGTTCCGCTTGGTATACTTATAAATATCTACCGGAGAAGCCTCATAAGTGGTCTGCGACGAATAAATATTGGCCATACAACAAAATCCGCAACCGAATGCACCGAATTTGCCACCGTCATAATACGTCTCTGCCCATTTCCCGGACCAAGTCAAACGTTTACCCCAAGACTTCGGCCCCTGCAAAAACGTATACACTGCATCCTCCGGTTTTACCACGTTGTTCTGTCCTGCTGTTTGGATAGATTTCCCTGCTGTTTGCGGCATATCTCCCGTGCTGTTTTTGTCCCCGGCATTTTTAACAGCTCCGGTCTGCTTCCCGCCACTTGCCGTTATTTTCTGTGCGGACTTTCCTTTATCTGTCTGAGAAGCTGTCACACGCAGAGCAAGTCCCACGACCACAACTACCGCCAGCAATGCAACGAAGACACTTTCTTTCCAATAGTTCATACGTCCGCATTTTAGTACATCCCACTTGTTTCTTAATAACCTCATCTTTCACCTTCCTACCGTTATCTGCTTCTGGATTTTTCACTTTCCAACTGTCACTTACCGTGCAAAGCTCCTGCTTTATCACCGTCTACTCGTTACTCAAATATCTCGTCTTTCACTTTCCATACAGATACATCATCTTTTTGCCAGACCACATCTGCCACTTCATACAATCCATTCACGTCAACATTATACGTGCCATACTCTTGATTGCTCAAATAAATATAATTGACATCATACTTCCGGAACAACTCCTTAGCACTCGCCGGACTCGTATACATCGTTTCGACGTCCTGTTCATTTTGCTGATAGTTCAAACCATGATAATACAAAAACGAAGAGGAACCACACACGATACTGCGTCCTGTCAACGCCGGGACCGGACTGTTATGAGCCGTTGATGTCAAGATCACATCCCACGGCGTAGTTTCGTCCTCAATATATCGACACGCTTTTACCGCTGATGCGGTATATAATTCATAATCAGATACCCATTCCCGGCCCATCGTCAAAAAGCCGGATATTGCACTAACAAATAACAGGCAGGCACCCAAAAGCACTACACCAGCCTTTCCGATAGCACTGCACCAATACACGGCGCCGTACCGTTCATAAATCTGAACTAACGCATCTGCCGCGATTCCGCATATAAAGACCGCTCCAACAAACAACAATTTATTGTTATCATAGTCATTCGGTTGGAAAGCCGCAAGCTCAGCCACAAACCAAATCAACAAATATGGAGCACCTATCTTTAGGTTTCTCGCACTGACCACAAAGGAGGACAGCAAAAGCAGCACAAATGGCAGTCCCAGGTTTTTAAGATAAAATACGATATACTGATCACCATTATTGGACCAATTGAAATGACTGCGCACAAAATTATCGCCGGAGGCCTGTGAAAATGTCCACATAAATAACTGTGGAAGTGCAAATATCAATACTACGATCAAAAAAATGCCCCACGTAAATGCCAAACGTTTCCACAATCTATTTTGCAGATAACGCACCAACTTGTATCCCAAAAACAGGACAAACAGTGCAACCCCAATGATCATTATCGCTAATCCATGTTTGTCTGCAAACTCATTCGAGCGGTTGATCATCTGCATCACGCTAAAGAACGCCAGTCCAATATAAAGAGCATATCGAATCCAGCTGTCTGATACCGTTGCATCAGCACTTGAGCTTCCCCTGCGATTTCCGGTTGACGCAGACACGTTTGCACTTCTTCGACCAGAAGATGTTACTTTGCCATTTCTGCGTCCAGAAGCTGTCGCTATGCCATTTCTTCTACCAGAAGATGTCACTTTGCCATTTCTACGGCTGGATCCCCTGCTCGCTGACGCTGCTTTCCGCCCATATGCAGCCTTTCCTGTCACAAAAAGACTATTATCTGTCAGATCCAATAGCAGCCATACCGCACAGATCATCCCCAACGCCAAAAACGAATGCGTATGGATCATTGGCAGCGCACCTGCCGCCACGCCCGCCATAACAAACAATTTCTTTTTGCGCTCCGCTATCGCCCGGAACAAAAACGCCAACAGCGGAAACAATATGGCCCAGCCAAATAATGTCGCACGCTGCGGGATCAGCATGTCAACCATAACCTGTACCCAGCGCAGATTTTTATCCAAATAATTCGTTGGTGTCATATAAAATTCCGCAAAGATTTTATGTATCTTTTCTGCATTGTCAAAATACACAAATCCTAGTCCACCATTCCAAAAGAATAGGATCCAAGCGATCAACGCTGTCGCTGATCTGCCAAGCCAATATTTGATCAAGCAGTAAAATCCCATAAACACCTGCAAAATTGCTCCGAGCATCGGCAAAACGTACGCCAGCCGTAGACTTGCGCCCATCAGATACAAACTGGAACTAACACTGTCGCACAGAAACGGATAGGATAATTTATGCCCCGGCAGCAAAGAATACTCCGGCGGGAACGTCTGCTGATTAGCAATACTGGTAATAAAGCTAAAATGCATATTCATATCGCCGTAGGTGGACTGCCCCGTGTGCATACTGCCATCAGCATTTCCTACGATCGTATGTGTATACAGACAATAGCAAAAAAAGGCAAAAGTAACTGCCATCAAGATCCAAACCGGATTTTCCCGGAACAAACGTTTCCATTCGTTCACCTTCCGATATGGATGCTGCTGTAGTGAAGATTCTGAACAATGGCATCTCCAACCAACCAGCACACATAGAACTACCTGTAATAGCAGAGCCAATACATGTGCTGTCATCGAAAAATCAAACACAAAGGCAAAAAGCAAAGGAAACCATTGTAATGCCAAGACACCGGCGACACTTCCCACCAGATACTGCATCACAATACTATATCGTTCTTTGCACAAAAGTCTTCTGCCAATATACATTCCACTGCCCAGAAACAACGCATAATAACCTACCGCTAAAACTGCCCCTGTCACTCCATTTCCACCAAACATACTTTATACTCATCCTCACTTTAATCACTATTCATCACTCTGCGCCAAGACAGCCAAAAAGCAAGGCAATCCCGTTATCTCCATGCACAGAGAGAAACTCCGTTTCATATAAATATCAGAATACCGTAGTTTCATTTCTTTGTCAAACAGCTTGCCAAACCGGCTCTTTCCATTCTTTGGCACACAACCTGTCAGACTGGCTCTTTCCATTCTTTGGCAAAATAAAAACCCCTTAAGCGAGACCGGGATATTTGCCCTGTCCGCTTAAGGGGAAACACTTTAATATGCTCTTTTGTTATTACAGAGTAATGTCAACACTTGTTGTACCTGCTGCTGCCTCAACAGTCTTGCCTGCTACAGTAATCTTAAAGCTCTTGTCTGTTGCAGTGTAAGAAACAGTAACCTTATCACCATATCTTGTTGCTGTGATATCAGTAAGCTTGTTGGATTCCTGGTCGTAAATAGTTGCTGTTGCAGTCTTACCATCTTCTAATCCATAAACTACTGCCTCTGCATCCTGCAGATAATCATACAATACATTCATTTTGCCCTCTGCATCGAAATTACCATAAGTAACAATGCTGTTTGGACGAGCAAGGATCGGTGTCTGGAAATAATCACATTTTCTTGTGTAATACTTACCACCTTCGTATGTCTCACCGCTCTGGATATCTGTCCATGTTCCACAATCCGGTACATAGAACTCTGCAATACCTTCTTCGTTCATAACCGGAACGATGCACAAGTTGTCACCGAGCATGTACTGCTGATCCAGATACTTACAAGCAGTATCGTCAGAGAATGCGATGATCATAGAACGCATCATTGGAACACCGACCTGATGAGTCTTGTTAGCCTGTGCCCAAAGATAAGGCATCATCTTACCCTTTAATACAGTGTAGTGACGAAGTACATCACATGCCTCTGTATCGCCATCCTTGTCATAAGCCCAAGGCACACGGTAAGAAGTAGATCCATGCAGACGGCTGTGTGTAGACAACAGACCGAATGCACACCATCTCTTATATACATCAGCAGGAGCTGTAGCCTCGAATCCGCCCATATCATGGGAGAAGAAACCGAAACCGGATGAGCAGAGAGAAAGTCCACCACGAAGTGTCTCTGACATTGCAGAATACTCTGCGTAGCAGTCACCACCCCAGTGTACCGGGAACTTCTGTCCACCAACAGTCGCACTACGAGCAAAGAGACAAGCCTTGTCCTTACCATAATAGTCCTCTAATGCTTCAAATACACACTTGTTGTAAAGGTATGTGTAGTAGTTGTGCATCTTGATCGGATCAGATCCATCGTAATATTTTACCTTAGTAGGGATTCTCTCACCAAAGTCTGTCTTGATGTTATTAACACCCATGTCAAACAGCTTCTTCAAAAGACCCTTGAACCAAGCACAAGCCTCCGGATTTGTGAAATCGACGATTGCCATACCAGGCTGCCACATATCACACTGGAATACGCTTCCGTCCAGATTCTTGATGAAATAACCTTTTTCTTTACCAATATCAAACAACTTAGACTGCTGTGCAATGTATGAGTTGATCCATACACAGATCTCTAAGCCCTTGTCGTGTAGTCTCTTTAACATTCCCTCAGGATCCGGGAACATCTCATCATCCCACTCAAAGTTACACCACTCGTAACCCTTCATCCAGAAACAGTCAAAGTGGAATACCTGCAATGGGATCTTGCGCTCTGCCATACCATCGATAAAGCTGTTTACTGTCTTCTCATCATAGCTCGTTGTAAAGGAAGTAGACAACCACAGACCGAAGGAATATGCCGGTGGCAATGCAGGCTTACCTGTCAATGTTGTATAGTTCTCTAATACATGCTCTAAGTTCTCACCACCGATAATGAAGTACTCTAACTCTTCACCCGGCACCGTAAATGTTACCTTGGAAACTGTATCGCTCATTACCTCGAAAGATACCTTGTCAGAGCTGTTGACCAATACACCATAGCTCTTAGAAGAGATATAGAACGGCACTGTCTTGTAACTCTGATCGGAACATGTACCACCATCACAGTTCCATGTCTCTACTGTCTGACCATTCTTTACGAATGGAGTGAATTTCTCACCGAAACCGTAAATACACTCACCGATATCTGTCTTTAACTGCTCACGCAAATATGTTGTGTGAGGATCCTGTGGATAGTTGAAGAACTGATCGTCTTCCTGTGTGTTCATACGAGCGTTTGCTGTGTACTGGCTCTCGTTGATGATGGATGTAGATCTCCATGCACCGCCTGTCAAATGCTTATCTTTGTAGTAATACTGTACTTCCCAGTCATCTGCAATCTTGATCTCTACGCGAGTATCGCCGGACTTCAGTGTTACCTTGTCCTCTGTGCGAGTGATCTCAGGAGTATATCCTGTATCCTCGTTCAACTCATAACGAGGAATGTTGTCCAATCCTCCTCTGTAATGATCAATGTGTACCTTGATGATGTTCTCTGATGTAGAAGAATATGTGATCTCAAGGTTTGGTCCTCCCAATGTCATACCACGATTCAAAACCGTATATGGTGTAGCTAATACTTTGATGGAATTCTCTGTTGTCTCCACCTTGTATGCCTGAGAAGCGTAGTTCACATTGTAACCCTGTTTGCTTAACCAAAATCCGTCTGCTACTTTCATGTTTCGTCTCCTTTCAAAATACCTTTTCTCTAATTTTGATGACTTTATCCCCGCTTGTCATATCGGTAAGACAAGATCATCCGATTGCGCATATCTTGCGACTTGATAGTTCTATTATACTTGCATATATTTGTTTCGTCTACAATTATTAGGGCAATTTATAACATTATTTTGATATTTTGTGCTAATTTCGGTGAGAAGTTCGCTCATGACATAAAAAAAGAGTAAAGCCAGCACTTTGCTATGCAAGAATTACTAAAGCAATTCTTGGTGATGTCACGCTGCATAACAGCATTTTCCAATTCCATAAAAAGACCGTGATCCGATCTGCAATCGAATCACGGTCTCCCTTAAAACCAATGTTTTGTGTTCAAGAATTTGTTTGACTCAATTCCTTCTAATTTTCTATCGAAAATTATTTGAATTTCTTGTATCCACTCTTTTTAAGTTTCTTAAGCTGAGCTTTCTTTGCCTTCTTAGATGCAGCAGTAACTTTGATTGTCTTCTTGCAGCCCTTGAATGCGCCCTTCTTTACAGAAACTTTAGCTTTCAATGTAAGTTTAGAAAGCTTCTTGCAGTTCTTGAATGCACCTGCCGGGATAGACTTGATCGTCTTACCAAGAGTAACTTTCTTAGCCTTAGCACCCTTGAATGCATTCTTGCCAAGCTTGTTGATCTTGTAAGTGGCCTTAACCTTGCTTACAGTCTTAGATACACTAGTACCTACGCTAAGCTTAGAAGCTTTCTTACCCTTCTTGGACAAGCCAACTACTGTTACAACACCCTTTGTCTTCTTAGAGCCTGTAGCTGTTGCAACCTTTGTTACCTGATATTTGAAGTTGCCAGACTCGAACTTAGCACCCTTCTTGTAGCCAATTGTCTTAGCTGCTTCGAAGCTAGCACCTTTGAGCTGGAATGTAATCTCCATGCTGCTTGTAGGAAGAGTTGTCAAACTACTCATTGCAGAATTTGCATCTTTTCCCTTAGGATAAGCTACATTCTTGATTCCATCATCTTCTGAATATCCATCAGCTACCATGAACTGATAATACTCATCAGCATCCGGCTTGTTAGGAAGTGAGAAACCACTCTTAACAACCTTGCCATCAATCTTTAATGTAGCATTAACAGCAGTTACACCCTTCTGTGTCAAAGGAATCTGAGTTGTAACATAGAGCATGTTGAAGCCCTTAGCTGTCTTAGCATCTTTCTCAGCACCCTTGATCGTCTTCAGGTTTGCACCGGAGATAGATACTGTATAGTTCGTTCCGTTTGCTTTCATTGTAGCATTAGCAATCTTAGCAGGATAAGCTTTGTACTTATCACCTGTGCTAAGTGATACCTGAGAATTATACTTAATATCCTTGCTCTTCAGACCAAGTGTACTGTCATTCCAAGGGTTACGGAAGATGTAGTTATCTGTCTGGAATCCAAGGTATGCATCATATGTCTTCAATGCCGGTGCCTTTGTAGGAGCAACAGTTGGCTTTGGAGTAGGTGTTACTACAGGAGCCTCAGCAGATACTTCCAATGTAACTGCGAGTGTATCACCTGCAACAACCTCAACCGGGTCACCTGCGTTTGTCCATGTACCATTAGCATTTGTCATAAATGGGTTTGCTTTCTGGAACTCATCTGCCTTACTTACGGATGTGCTGCAGTAGTTATTAACAATACCAACGCGAAGCTTGCCTGTTGCTTTATTACCATCGTTATAAACGCTTGCCTTAGACCAATCAAGCGTCTGCTTTACTTTACCGTCAGCGCCAGTGATTGTGATTGTCTTAGGCTTTATAGAATATGTGCTAGGTACAACATAATTCTTCTTGCCGGATACATCCTTTGCACCTAAAGTACCAAACTCAACTCCAAGATAAGATGCCTCTGTCAAAAGATCATCTACATCATCCTCTGCTACTGCAGATACTGTATATGTGCCTGTCGTAGAGATGGCTCCTGTAGATGCTACAAATCCACCACTAACCTCTTCTGTCTCGCCTGCTGCAAGTTTGTAAGCATCATCAACCTGTTTAACAGCACCTGTGCTGTCCTTTACAACTCTGCCTGTTCCACTGAAAATCTTACTGTTATTCTGCACAAGATATGCAGTAAATTCTGGTGCGATCTTAGTTGCATCTGCAGCTTTAGACTTCTCACCAGTCACACCAGCACCTAAAGAAACAACCATAGCTGCTGTGAGAATCATAGAGAGTAAACTCTTTGACTGTTTTCTCATGAATATTTTCCTCCTTTTCATTTTGCAATGTTTTGGTCAAACATTGACATGTTCTTGAACATTCTGGTCAGGATATCATACTTAAATGCTGATGTCCCCCAAATCATGTACTATTATACAAGATTTCCTTTAAAATTTCCAGCCCTTTTTCCTTTGAAAAAAAGGTTTGTTTTACCTACAAAAATAGAGAATCCTCTTGATGCACAGTCTTCTACGAACTAAAACCACTCAACAAAAGCAAAGCCGGCGCTTTGCTTTGCAAGAATTGCTATAGCAATTCTTGATAGCATTACTCCACACAACAGCAATTTTCGATAATGTATTTCCGATAATTAAAAAACAGCCGTGTCTTTCGACACGACTGTTTTCCGGTTTTCACCATGTTTTAAATGACTCAATAATTATCAAAATTTAATGCTAATTTCTTTAATTATTTGAATTTCTTGTAACCGCTCTTCTTTAACTTCTTAACATTAGCCTTAGTTACTTTCTTAGAAGCGCCCTTAACCTTGATTGTCTTCTTGCATCCCTTGAATGCTTTCTTAGCAACCTTTGTTAATTTAGCCTTTACCTTCAAAGTAGATAACTTCTTGCAGTTAGCAAATGCTCCTGCAGGAATGGACTTAATGTTCTTGCCAAGAGAGATTGTCTTAGCATTAGCGCCCTTGAATGCGTTCTTGCCAATACTTGTTACTTTGTAGCTGTAGCCATTGATCTTAGCTGTAGCTGGTGCAGAGAGGCTGGATGCCTTCTTACCTGCCTTAGAAAGACCAACGATTGATAATGTACCAGCTTTCTTAGCTGTAGCAGCCTTTGTTACCTTGTAAACAACCTTGCCGCTCTCAACCTTCTTTCCCTTCTTAGGAGCCTGTGGCGCCTTAGTAGGTTTGTCTTTCAGTGGCGCAGATGTTACATTTGGCTTCTCGCTTGGTTTAACAGTTGGTTTAACAGTTGGCTTTTCACTCGGTGTAGGAAGAACACCCTCAGACGCATCAATATCGTCCTTTGTAATAGTATCGTTCTTTACATTCTCACCTGTCTCAGGATCTTTATAAGTACCTTCCTTAAGGTCGTTCAATGCAGCCTTAAGTCCTGTAACCTTAAATGTAATCTCAATGCTGTTCTCTGGAATTGCTAACTCTTCAGCATCTGTCTTATCAAACAAAGGTCCCTTATCATCAGGATTCCACTTGTTGATCAGTGGATAGTAGTAATACAACTCATCTGCTTTCTGAACAAGGCTCAGATCTTTAGCAACTTCAGCACCATCAACCTTCAGAGATGTAACAGATAACTTAACATCTGCATATGCACCATCTGGGTTTTCTTCTGTCTTAGCAGAAAGGTCTGTTGCGATAGACAACAAGTTGTACTTCGTAGCTGATGACAAATCGATACCGCTAATAGCTACTGTATACTCACCATCTCTTGTAAGTAATACATCAGTAGCCTTGAATTCTGCAGCGTTACCGCTTGCCTTGATGTAATCGTAAGTATCCTGTTTTCCAACAGCATTTGGCTTGTAACCATTACGATAATCCCATGAATCCATCTGATATGAGAGGTAAGCATGGATACCCTTTGTAGCCCAAAGAGCCTCATCATAAGCCTTAGGAGCGTCTGTTGGCTCTGGAGTAGGTGTTACTTCTGGTCCTTCTGTATCATCTGCGAATTTCAATTCTGTTGTCTTCATAGTTACATCAGAAATTGTTAAACCAGCTGTTACGTTCTTGTCATCATCTTTCTCTAATGCAGAATCGATGTCAGCGAACATTACCCCCA